>Ga0209480_10000260_pt1 | contig 46065 bp, 42 predicted proteins | sample JI61114C2DNA_FD_187501 | JGI IMG/M metagenome (GOLD analysis project Ga0209480, IMG submission 187501) | Wastewater effluent complex algal communities from Wisconsin, to seasonally profile nutrient transformation and Carbon sequestration -... | ecosystem: Engineered > WWTP > Effluent > Algae...
ATTAATCGCCTCTTTTTCAAATGATGCGTAATCGAATGGCTCTACTTTTTTCGATTGTTTGTTAACTTCCTTTTTCATTTACAAATATGTCATTTTGTTGACACACTTTTCTGAACAGTCTCATGGCTTAAAAAGGTCTGTCCTCCTTCATATGAATACCAATAATTAATGGACATTGATCTAAAGTTCTAATTCAATCCATACATGCCATCACTAACCACGAAACACTGACTACTTACCACTTACCACTGACCACTGACCACTGATCACTGACCACTATTCACTGACGACTGATTTTCATACTCATCATGTGGACCTCTCAACTTCACAGGTTGCTGTTTCTTACGCATCTTGATATTGAGAAATTCGACAAGCAAAGAAAATGCAATTGCAAAATATAGATAGCCCTTGGGAACCTCCCCTATTTCTGCGTCACCTGCCATAAAATGTGCCATATGTCCACCTTCGACAATTAACATAAATCCAATTAGGATCAAGAAAGAAAGACCGAGCATCTGAATCGTGGGATGATTATTGACAAAACGGCCAACGGGAACTGCGAATAACATCATGATTAAAACAGAAACTACTACAGCCGCAATCATTATGACCAAAGCTCCTTGAATTCCAGTTGTCATTCCAACAGCAGTAAGAATTGAATCGAAACTAAATACGATGTTTATCAATGTCATTTGAAGTATAGCACCAGCTATATTTTTTGATCCACCTTTTTCAGTTTTCATTTCATCCTCACCCTCCAACTTGTGGTGTATTTCAGAGGTGCTTTTATAAAGTAGAAAAATTCCTCCAAGTATTAATATGATACTTTGCCCGGAGAAAGCCCCTTTGAAAATCCAGAAATCAATAGAAAACCAAGGTTCCTTCATTGATATCAATACAGTGATACCAAGCAATAGTAATATTCTCAAAGCCATAGCTAACAACATTCCAATATTTGTTACTCTTGCTTGATCTTTTCTTTCAAGCTTACTAGCGACAATTGAAATGAAAATGATATTGTCTATTCCTAATACGATTTCAAGAAATGTTAGAGTCAAAAGGCTTATCCAAATTGTTGGATTTGAAAAATCCGGAAATTGTAGCATTAAAATTGCAGAAAGCATACTTTTTTTATTTGAGGCCACAAAGTTGTTTTAATTTTTTCAATTATTAGATTTTAACAATTAATTTTTTAAGTTTACTTACATTTGCCTATCAATGTCTTTGACAAACAAAGCTTGTCCAAAAAAATATTTTAAGATATGAAGTTCATAGTACAAACTTGTTTTATTCTAATGTTTCTTGTAGGAAATATAAATTCTGAAGCACAAAATAGAAAGGTTCTTGTTGAGCATTTTACGAATACTAAATGTCCTATTTGCAAATCAAACAATCCAGGTTTTTATACCAGATACAATAAATATAAGGAGAATGCTATTCATATCTCTATCCATCCATCTGTCCCTTATAGTAGCTGTGCACTATACCTAGCTAATGTTCCGGGCAATTCAGCACGCCAAAATAATTACGACTTATTCGGCACTCCAACTGCATATCTTGATGGTAAATCTGGCGGATCAAATCTACCTTCTGAAGCAGAATATATGAATGCAATTTCTAAACCTGCGAATTATGAACTGAAGTTTATTGATCCGAACCCCAGCCAAGTCAGGATGGAGATTAAAACACTTAATTCACTTCCTTCTGGAGCCTCAATTAAGCTTTACGTTGCGCTTACTGAGAAAGATCTCGAATACAATGCTCCAAATGGGGAGCAACATCATTATGATGTATTTAGAAAATTTTTGGATGAGAGCAATGATGGTATACAAATCAGCTTTCCTGCAGGAGCTAATGCAGGTGATGTTATATCTTATAGCTTTGGGCAAATAGATTATCCTGTTTCAAACTACAATGATTACAACCTAATAAGTTTCCTTCAATCGAATACTTCAACAGAAATATTGCAGGCGGAGATAACTGCAATAGGGCCTGGTGCATCTATCAGCCATGTCAATTTTAATAATATCAAACTTAATTCTTACCCTAATCCTGTTGTCTCCACGTTAAATATCGATTGGCAAAATGATAATTTCAAACCACAAAGCATTGAGATTTTTAATGAAAATGGTCAGCTAGTCAATAAAACACCTGTTAGAATTGTTAAAAACAAAACTACGATCCAAATTGATCAATTAAGTCAGGGTCTTTATTTATTCAAATTAATTGGAGATAATAATTCATTTGGTTACGGAAAATTTATAGTAAAATAATATGATGTTATTACAGGGAAAAACCGTATTGATTACAGGTGGCTCCAGAGGAATCGGTGCTGCTATTGTTAAATTATTTGCAGCACATGGTGCAGATATCGCCTTTACCTATGCGTCATCAGCCGAAGCATCTGAAGCCATAGTGAAAGAGCTATCAAGCACAATAAAAATAAAAGCTTACAAATCTGATGCCGCATCTATGACAGCTGCAGAGCAGTTGATTAAGGATGTTCTTGCAGATTTTGGCAAATTAGATGTCTTAATAAATAATGCAGGGATTACTAAAGATGGATTATTGTTAAGAATGACAGAAGAGATGTGGGATAGCGTGCTTGATGTCAACTTAAAGTCAGTCTTCAATCTGACTAAATATGCAGTCAAGCCAATGTTAAGAACTGGTGGAAGTATCATCAATATGAGCTCCGTAGTTGGTGTCTTTGGGAATGCTGGTCAGGCTAATTATGCTGCTTCTAAAGCTGGCATAATAGGTTTCAGTAAGTCAGTGGCAAAAGAATTAGGAAGTAAAAATATCCGATGCAATGCAATTGCCCCAGGATTTATAGCTACTGAGATGACTCATGTGCTGGAAGAAAATACAAAAGATGCATTTCTATCTAACATTCCTTTAAAAAGGCTAGGTGATGCAAATGAGATCGCTAATGCAGCATTATTCCTTGCATCAGATCTCTCATCCTATATCACGGGGCAAGTAATAAATGTCTGCGGTGGTATGTGTGTTTAAATAACATAACTGAAGCTTCGAGTCAATAAATTTCTTTGAAATCGTTGGTATCTTTTGCCTTAAAGTGAGAAGTGAGAAGTCAGAAATTAGAAGTCAGAAATCAGAAGTTAGAAATTAGAAATCAGAAGTTAGAAGTTAGAATATGACTTCGAATGCTGTGCAGTGCAGACATTTGGTCAGACAAATTAATTAAAATATCAATTGTTGGGAAAATCAATTTGACACCAAGTTATTACGATATATAATTATATTTATTAATATTTAACCTTACTCCGAAACTCCAGTAAAACAAAATATGTATGAGTACAATGCGGGATCTTGATCAATATGCTTCAGACAGCAAATTATGGATATTTACAGCCAATCGTGTCATGACTGCATCTGAGGTTACTGCAATCACTGATAAATTAAATCAGTTTACAAAGTCATGGGCAAGCCACAACAATCAATTAAAATCAACTGCATTTGTCTTACATAATCTGTTTATAATCATGGTTGTAGATAATTCTTTGGCGCTAGCCAGTGGTTGCTCTATTGATACAGCCATGAGATTTATACAGACCTTACAGATTGATTTTGATATTGACTTTCTTGATAGACAATCATTTGTGTACATAGATGATTCCAATCAGATCCACCTTGTCAGAAAGGATCAGATGCAAGAAAAAATAGCTTCTGGTGAGATCAACGACGATACCCTTTTCTATGATACTTTGATCCCTGACTTAGAAACAATGAGAACAGATTTTATTAAACCAAAGGGGAGCTTTTGGATGAAGAATATCTGAGAGGATCACGGCAATTAGGTTTGAGGTTTCTTTGAGGTTTGAGGTTTGAAGTTTGAAGTTTGTTGTTTGTTAGCTGATCAATCGCTGAGACTTTTTTCACTAGCCATCGCCTTACCCGCTGTGAAACCTGTGGACCATGCATTCTGAAAATTAAAACCACCCGTTATTCCATCCACATCGATCACCTCGCCGGAAAAGTACAATCCTTTGATCTTTTTACTTTCCATTGTATTGTGATCAATCTCAGAAAGTGAAATTCCTCCACAAGTGACAAACTCTTCCTTAAACGTTGTTTTGCCTTTGATCTGATGTCTATGTTCTGTCAGTTTAATGATAAGACTCTCAAGAGCTTTGTTGGATAGGTCTGCCCATATTTTTTCTTCTGAAATACCTGCTTCTATGACAAGAAACTTCCAAAGACGTCCTGGTAAGTTAAATTTGGAATTACTCGAAACCAAAGCTTTTGACTTGTTGTCTCTTAGCCGGGTCAGCTCCTCCCTGATGTCCTTTTTATCAATATTTGATATCCAATTAATTAAAATTTCAAAGTTATAGTCCCTCTCCTTAAGTATTCTGGCACCCCAGGCAGACAATTTCAATATAGCCGGTCCACTAAAACCCCAATGCGTAATCAACAAAGGGCCTGCCCATTCCAATTTACTTCCTAGTATCTTGATACGAGCTTCCGAGACAGCAACTCCCAACAATGAACAGATTGGGTTCGAAGGACTATTAAAGGTGAATAAGGAAGGTGCTGGATCTGAAATCTCAAGTTCGTGGGATCTGATCCAATCAAAACCTGATGCTTTAGGATAACCGCCAGTGGCAATTAAAACTTTATCGAAAGATCCAATAGTTCCATCTGAGAAAGTTACCTTAAATGAGTTTATACCGTTTTTCTTTTCCAATTCAAAATGCTCCACACCATACTTTGTCTTCACTTCGACCCCCAAAGTACTCACTTCCTGCTGAAGGCAATTTATAATTGATTCAGATTTATTTGATACTGGAAACATTCTTCCATCAGTTTCTGTTTTTAAGGCCACTCCCCTACGCTCAAACCATTGTATAGTATCATCAGGTCCGAATTCATAAAGAATCTTCTTTAAGAAGCGATGCCCACGCGGGTAATTTTGAGCAAAGACATCAACTTCATAAGGCTGATGTGTGACATTACACCTTCCTCCACCTGAGATCCTGACTTTGGAAAGCGTATTAAGGGTTTTCTCAGCTATCAGTACTTGGAGATCTCTATCTATTGCTGCAGCAGTAATCGCGGCCATATAACCAGAAGCTCCGCCACCTACAATTAAGATTTTTGAAGCCATTGAATTAATAAGCTCTTTCTGAGCTCTTTTCCATATAATTAATAAATGCCTTATTGACCACTTTAGTACCACCTGGTGTTGGATAATCACCTGAAAAATACCAATCACCTAAATTCTCAGGGCATGCAAGATGCAAGCCTTCAATAGTTTGGAACAAAACTTCCAATTCATATTTAAGATTAGCCGGACGGACGATGGCAGCTATTCTATCGCTTATCTGCTTGTCAGTAAACATGGCATATAATTCCTTGACATGGTTAACCATTTCTTCTTTAGGAAGATCTTCCTGAGCTTTGCATCTTTCATAAATTTCCTCGATAAAATCTTCTTTGCCCATTTCTTCGCAAAGCTCGATCATAGCCTGAAAAGCAACGAAAGACTTCATTACAGACATATCTATACCGTAACAATCAGGATATCTGATCTGTGGAGCGGATGATACTATGATTATTTTTTTAGGAAAAAGTTTTGATAAGATATTGATGATGGATTCTTTCAATGTTGTTCCTCTTACGATAGAATCATCCAATAACACGACTGTATCTTCATCGTTTCTTACGATGCCATATGTCACATCATACACATGCGACATGAGATCTCCTCTACTGGAATCATCTGCAATAAAAGTTCTTATTTTAGCATCTTTTACTACCAACTTTTCAGTTCTAACACGCATAGCCAGGATCCTGTCCACGGCATCCGCATTGGGATTAGGACCCAATTCCATGATGCGTTCCCGTTTTATCTTATTCAATTTTTTCTCTAGACCTTCTACAAGACCGTAGAAAGCCGTTTCTGCTGTATTAGGAATATAGGCATATACAGTATTCTCAAAGTCATAATTGACCATTTTTAAAATCGGCTCAGATAATTGTTCCCCTAATTGCTTTCGTTCTAGATATATGGTCTTGTCATTTCCTCTGCTGAAATAAATATGCTCAAATGAACATGCAATTCTCTTTACAGGATCAGTAAATGGCGTGACCTCCAGTTGACCGCTCTTTCTAATGATTAGAGAATGTCCTGGAGGGACTTCGTTTATATGCCGAAATCTAACCCCAAAAGCTGTTTGGAGTGCAGGACGTTCGCTGGCTATAGCAATCACTTCATCATCCTGATAGTAAAATGCAGGCCGAATACCATGAGGATCCCTTACCACAAATGCTTCTCCTGTGCCTATCATGCCCATCATGGCATAGCCTCCATCAACTTTCTTGAAAGCTCTTCTGATGACATTACTGACATTGAGATCATCTTTTATTTTTTCACTTATCTCTTGATTCGTATATCCAACTCTTTTAAAATGATCGAATAATTGCTGAACTTCATCATCCAGAAAATGACCTATTTTTTCCATCATGGTCACTGTATCCGAGCGCTCTTTTGGGAATTGCCCCAGCTCTATAAGTTCTTCAAACAACTCATCAGTATTGGTCATATTAAAGTTGCCGGCCATGACCAGATTGCGACTCATCCAGTTATTCTGTCGGAGGAATGGATGGCATGTTTCAATGGTATTGATACCATGAGTGCCATATCTCAAGTGCCCCATAAGAACCTCTCCTGCATATGGCATATTTTTTTTCAACCATGCCGGGTCAGCCAACTGTTCTTCACTGAGCTCATTAAAATGTTGATAAACTCCCTGGAATAGATCATCAAGGTAATTTGATGCATTGCTTCTTTTTCTGGAAATGTATCTTGTGCCAGGATAAGGGTCTATTTTAATGGTAGCCAGACCGGCTCCATCCTGCCCTCTGTTTCTTTGCTTTTGAAGCAAAAGATTGAGTTTATTAATACCGTACAAGGCGGTGCCATACTTTTGATGATAGTATTCTAATGGCTTTAAAAGTCGGATAAGTGCTATGCCGCACTCATGCTTTATTTGGTCGCTCATGGACGAGTATCTCCTTTAATTATGTTGCAAATGTAACGGTATAATATATTATTCACCATATTGTTTAACAGGAAAGGTTAAAAGATTAGTAACCTGAAATAATACTGAACCTTATTGATTTTATTATAAAAAAAATGCTGCCTCTCCTCACAAGAAAAGACAGCAATTTTATGACATTATTTACTAAAGTTTCGGCAGTTAAAAAACAAAGGTAGATGGCTGATGTTAGATGTTAGATGCTTGCCCGACTAGCCAAAGTGACGGCGGGGATTTTAGTCAATTGATTCATATTTTTTCTTTAATAGGTTTAATAGAAAAATATCCTTGTGATTGATGAAGGGCCATCTACAATCTGCCTTCTAACATCTAACATTTTATTAAAATCTAAAATTCTTCTTTAAAAAGGAAAATTTGACTACCGAAACTTAAGTTATTTATCTGATTAATTCAATTTAGCTTGTAAATTTTGATCCAATGCTTCCAAGAATTCCTCTGTATATAGATAATGTTCCCCATGGTTTACTTTATTACCATGGATACAAACTGCAAGATCCTTTGTCATTTTGCCACTTTCCACAGTCTCAACGCATACAGCTTCGAGTGCATGAGAGAAGTCGATCAATGCCTGGTTACCATCTAGTTTACCTCTAAATTCAAGACCTCTGGTCCATGCAAAAATAGAAGCTATTGGATTGGTAGATGTAGGCCTTCCTTTCTGATGTTCGCGATAGTGTCTGGTGACCGTGCCATGCGCCGCTTCCGCTTCCATAGTTTTACCATCAGGAGTAATCAAAACCGAAGTCATCAGACCTAACGATCCAAATCCTTGAGCTACTGTATCACTCTGTACATCACCATCATAATTTTTACAAGCCCAAACAAAGTTGCCATTCCACTTCAATGCAGATGCTACCATGTCATCGATCAGTCTGTGCTCATATGTAATAGCTGCAGCATCAAATTGAGCCTTAAATTCATTTTCAAAGATTTCCTGAAAGATATCTTTAAATCTGCCATCGTACTTTTTAAGTATGGTATTCTTGGTAGAAAGATATAATGGCCAACCTTTACTCAAAGCCTGATTAAAACAAGATCTGGCAAAGCCCATGATGCTTTCATCTGTATTATACATAGCCAAAGCTACACCATCACCTTTAAAATTGTAAACTTCAAATTCCTGAACTGTTCCATCCTCGCCTTCAAATTTGATAGTTAATTTACCTTTTCCTTTAGTAACAAAGTCAGTTGCACGGTACTGATCACCAAAAGCATGACGACCGATACAGATAGGAGCAGTCCAGTTTGGTACTAATCTTGGGATATTGGACATCACAATAGGCTCTCTAAAAACAGTTCCATCCAATATATTCCTGATAGTTCCATTAGGTGATCGCCACATTTGCTTTAAAGAAAATTCTGCAACTCTTTCTTCATCAGGTGTAATTGTAGCGCATTTGATTCCAACGCCATACTCCTTTATCGCATTTGCTGCATCAATGGTTACCTGATCGTTTGTCTCATCTCTGTATTCAACCCCAAGATCAAAGTATTTTATATCAAGATCCACATAAGGTAGGATCAATTTGTCTTTTATAAACTTCCAGATGATACGTGTCATCTCATCTCCATCCAGTTCTACAACAGGATTTGCTACTTTAATTTTTTCCAATATATTGATTTTGAATTATGAATTAAATATTTGTAATAAAAAGGCAAAAATATAAAATTGCCTGTAAAACAACAGCCTTATTACTACTATTTCAGAAATTTAGTAGAATTATTATCTAAAAATCTCCACTTTATTTCAATACAAAAAACTTAGCTGCAGCAGGCTCATAAGAGATATGTCTTACAAACGATGGTAGCCTCGAAATACTTATTGGAGCGATGTTGACATTTCTTTTAATGAGGCTTTCATCCAGATTTATGTACAATTCAACATCCTCCTCCGTGAGTAAATCAAATTTACTTAATCCAACTACGCATCTTACCTCAACTTTATTCGGGATAGATTTCACTTTACTATCAGAATTTTTAACACGAAGTGGCACAGTAAATATCTTTTCTGTGTATTCTTCAACTTCCAGATTCATTCTGACCATGCTCTCATCGAGTCTCAGCATTTCAGATTTAGGGCTTTCCAAAGCTACTGGCATTTCAACTATATTTTTATTCAACTTTGAAATATAGACTATTTCAGTATTCCATTGATTTATTTCCTTTAGCTGTTGTTGCGAGCCTGTCAAGACAACTGAATCAGGTGTAAAACGAATTTCATTCTTAATAAAAAAACCTGGAAGAAATTCAATATTCATCTTAGAAACCACAGGAACCTTTTTATTAGCCTGATCCTCCAGCAAAATATTGATATTGGAAGGCTTAATCTGTGAAACTGAAATTTCATTAGATGCCAATAAAGAATTTATTTTTTCCGCAATAGCACTTGAAGGAATTAGCTGATTATTGTCAGCACTTAGTTCAACCTCTATTTTATCACCTATGTTCTTAGCTGATTTAGTGACAATATCCCAACCCAGTCCCACCAAAGTCACCTCTACAGTGCTTGTTGGTTGCCTTTTGAAAACCTTTCCGTTTGGAATAGTATACCTTACAGAATACCTTTGGATAAATTTGTAGTTATTGGAGAGCTTCTGCATTGCCCAGAAGGTCGTAGCAACTACAACACAACCAATAAAAATCCATCTATCCTTATTGATTTTATTCACCTATACTTTATGAGTTAATAGAATCAGTGATGGATCCTTCCATTGCCTGAGTCAATTCTTTTGAAATGGACCCTTTTGTTACCTTGATATAGGTTTTAGGATCGATCTGTAAAGTTACTATATTGTTATCTATTTTATTGATACGGCCAATAATGCCGCTGGCAGTAACTACATCAAGTCCTTTAGCCAAAGATTCGCTAAACTTAGTTTGTTCTTTTTGCTTTTTGATCTGAGGACGCAACATAAAAAAGTACATCACACCGACCATACCTATCAATAATAATGGTGAAGAAATTGCTGAGAAATCCATATTTATCTGATTATTTTAATTTTTTGTTATTTCTGCTGTGACTGTAAGTGTATATTTTGAAGGATATCCGTTAGTGATAACTGTCACCGGTTTCGATTGATATCCTTCCTTATTTTCTGTATTGAATTTAACTGTAATTTCAGATTTTTCACCTGGCTGTATGGGCTCTTTTGGAAAATCAGGAACAGTGCAGCCGCAGGTAGATGTAGCATCTTTGATTATCAAGGGCACTTTCCCTATATTTTCAAATTTAAATGTGTGGCTCACTATTTGCGCGCCTTTAAGTTGACCAAAATCATGCATCACTTCTTCAAATCTTGCCAGGGCTACATTGACAGTATCAGCATTTTCATCTGCCGTAATCGGATTTCTAATTAGATCCTGATAGTCTTTGCCGTCGCCAAGGATTTGTTCAACCTTCTTCTCATCAACTTTAGGATCATTTTTACAAGAATAAAATGTCATTACACATGTGAAAAGAAGAAAAAATAAAAACTTCATTCGATAAATTATTTTGAAAAACAGTTTTGGAACTTTTACAACCCAATTATAAAACCATCAAAACAAAGGTAGTAAATTTTGGTTCATGAGTAAGTTAATTAAACTCAATCTAGTTCTTCATATATCTCAGGAATATTATGAAATAGAAAACAATCCACTTTTGTAAATTGAATATCTATAGAAAAATTAAAGGTCAATATAGCTTAATTTCTTTTACCATCTTGACTCATCTTGACTCATAGTATTATTATATATCACTAATTGGCAAACTAAATGTTATAATATTTAGTTATTTTGCAACACTAAACCTACTACTCTACAAAAGATAAAAAAATTGGATGCCTGAAACAAAAGTATATTACTTAATAGGAATGATGGGAGTCGGCAAGTCTTCGATAGGACTTGGTGCAGCCAGGAAATTAGATTTTTCTTTTATAGATCTCGATGATTATATTAGAAAATCAGAAAAATTTTCCATCAATGAGATCTTCAAAAAAATGGGAGAACAAGGATTCAGGGAGCTTGAGAAAAAATATCTTCGTTCATTGAATTTCGATGGAATGGACAACGTAATTGTCTCTACAGGAGGCGGCACTCCCGCTTTTAATGACAATATGGATTACATGAACGACAATGGCACTGCTATTTGGCTCGAAACATCAGTGAGCGAAATAGTCGAAAGGCTTAAGGATATGCAGGATGACAGACCTCTAATCAGCTCTATGAAGGGCAACCAATTGGAATTGCAGCTGCAAGCTATGTATGACTTAAGGCTTCCAGAGTTTGAGAAAGCCAAATTAAGATTGGAAAATGTTGGATACGATTATCAGGTGATTGAAAAACTGGTCTCAATGATAGAAGAAGATTCCAGGAAATAACCAATACAATTATTTTCTTACCATATATGTAATAAATAAAGTTGTATTATGCATCTTTGGCGGTGAATTCAATAATTATGGCAATTTATGGCTCATAGAATTCAAACTAAAGGACTTTGTTTATTATTAAATCAACAATTTGGCCTGAATATTATTTTACTATTAATAAAAATAAAATCACAATGGAGCAAACCCAGCCTTTAAAATGTCTTATCATTGGCAGTGGGCCTGCAGGCTATACTGCAGCCATCTATGCCGCAAGGGCAGGAATGAATCCTGTACTTTATACAGGAAGCAATCCCGGTGGTCAACTCACCATCACAACAGATGTAGAGAATTATCCCGGATTCCCTGATGGAGTACAAGGGCCGGAATTAGTCGAACTATTCAGGAAGCAGGCGATACGTTTTAATACTGAGATGCACTATGAGAATATTATGAAAGTAGATTTTACCGGACCTATACACAAGGTTTGGACGGAAGACGGCAAAGAAATAGAAGCTCATACAGTTATTATTTCAACAGGTGCTGATGCAAAATGGCTCGGTCTTGAAAGCGAACTTAGACTTACTAACAGAGGCGTTTCTGCATGTGCTGTATGTGATGGCTTTTTCTTCAAAGGTCTTGATGTGGCAGTAGTCGGGGGAGGTGATACCGCAGCGGAAGAAGCAATTTATCTATCTAAGCTTTGTCCAAAGGTACATTTGATCGTACGTAAAGATCAACTTAGAGCTTCTAAGATCATGCAGGAACGGGTATTTACAAATCCTAAAATCCAAGTACATTTTAATACCGAAACTCTAGAAATATTAGGTGGAGAGGAAGTTGAAGGCGCTAGATTTAGAAACAACTTAAGCAACGAAGAATTTACGATAGCCCTCAAAGGCTTCTTTGTAGCTATTGGACATAAGCCAAACACAGATATCTTTAAAGATTACATCACCACGGAAGAAGGTGGATATATTGTAACTATACCTGGCAAGACTGCCACAAATATTGCAGGAGTATTCGCTTCCGGTGATGTACAGGACAACGTTTACCGCCAGGCTGTGACATCCGCTGGTACAGGATGTATGGCTGCGCTTGAAGCTGAAAAATACCTTGTGGACATTGGAGTCGAGTAGATGAATATTGTAAAATCTCTTTCATCCAAATATAAATTTCAATAAATAAAAATTAAAATAATGTCAGCTATATTTAGACCGGGAGTATTACATGGAGATGAAGTTACAGAAGCTTTAAAACATGCAAATGATAATAACTTTGCTTACCCTGCGGTTAACGTAATCGGGAGTAGTTCCATCAATGCTGTTTTAGAAACTGCAAAGACTGTGAATTCACCTGTTATCATACAGTTCTCAAATGGTGGAGCCGTCTTCAATGCAGGTAAAGGTATTAAGAATGATGGCGAGAAAGCAGCTATATTAGGAGGCATTGCAGGTGCAGCTCACATCAACGTCCTAGCTGAAGCATATGGAGTTCCTGTCATTCTACATACTGATCATTGCGCTAAGAAACTCCTTCCATGGATCGATGGTCTGGTAGAAGCCAGCGAACGTAGTTTTGAAAAAAATGGCCATGCCCTTTATAGCTCACATATGATAGATCTTTCTGAAGAACCTATTGAAGAGAATATTGAGATATGTGTTGGTTATCTAAAAAGAATGGCCGCTATTGGGATTACACTTGAAATAGAGTTGGGTGTAACCGGAGGTGAAGAAGATGGCGTTGATAATAGTGACGTTGATAGTTCGAGACTGTATACGCAACCTGAAGAAGTGGCATTCGCATATGAGTCTTTGTTAAAAGTTAGTGACAAGTTTACCATCGCTGCAGCATTTGGCAATGTACATGGAGTATACAAACCAGGCAATGTAGAATTAAAACCGGTCATCCTGCATAATTCACAGGAATATGTCCAGCAAAAATTCAATACCGGCCCGAAACCGATCAACTTTGTATTTCATGGAGGAAGTGGATCAAGCCGAGAAGAGATTCGCGAGGCCATAAGCTATGGTGCAGTTAAAATGAATATAGATACAGATATGCAATGGGCATATTGGGAAGGTATTCGTGATTATTATGAAAAGAATAAAGCTTATCTGCAAGGCCAGATAGGAAATCCTGATGGTGCTGACAAGCCTAATAAAAAATACTATGATCCGAGAGTTTGGATTCGTTCAGCAGAGACCAACTTTGTATCAAGACTTAAAGGTGCATTTGAAGATCTGAATTGTTTGAATAGAAATTAAGAAAAATCCCATCCAAAATTTTGGATGGGATTTTTTATTCATTTCTAATTTCTACCTTAGATTGTTTAATAGCAATACTTTTAACATTTATTCATTATGCCGAAACTTCAGTTATTTAACACCTTCCTTTTCTAGTTCTTTATAAAAACCCTTTTTATCTATAAATCCTATATTGGAAAAACTTAATTGATTGTTCTTATAAAAATGGATAACCGGTATAGCATCAATTTTCATTGATTTTGCAAGTCCTGGGTTAGCATCGATATCAATTCTAACCAATTTTACCTTGTCTGACATTTTACTTTCCATTTCTTCAAGATAAGGCTTCATTTTTTTGCATGGACCACACCATTCCGCATAGAAATCTACTACTACAAGCTTATCACTCTCCAATAATTCCTCAAAGTCATTTTTTGACATTCCTTTTGGCTCCGCTTTCTTTACGTCACCTTCTTCAGGAAGTCCTGCATTCCTCCACTTAAGCATGCCTCCATCCATTTCATAGACAGTAGTAAAGCCATCCGAACGCATTTTTTCTGCAGCCTCATGACTCCTACCTCCGCTCAAGCAATAAACATATACCGGTTTTGATTTATCTATTTCTGAGATATTATTCTCGAAATTATCATCGTTCCAATTTATATTTTTTGAATTGGTTAAGTGCCCGCTAGAATACTCTTTTGGCGTGCGCACATCAATGATAATCGGTGATTCTTCGGTGGATACTTTTTCATTAAATTCTTTAGGAGACAATACATAGGAGGCAGGCTTTTGGCCGGTGGCGCAACTGAACAAAGAATATGTTACTGAAAGTAATAGAAATATACGGAATGTATTCATGATATTTTATTGATATTAATAATTTTTTAAATATGTTTTTTGATCGTCCAGAAATTCGCTTTTATTTCCATCATTGATCTTAAATTTTGTTTTGATCGTCTTCCTTCCTGACTTGTCAGGAATAAAGACAGAAAAGTGCAGATGAGGTCCTGTAGCATAACCCACATCGCCACTGATAGCAATTAATTGACCAGCCTTTACTTCTTCTCCGATTTTCACCCTTGCACCGTTCTTTATAATGTGGACGTATTCAGCAAATGAACCATCTTGATGCTCTATCACGACATAATTATTATTTTCAGCACATTCAGGTCTTGCACACCGGCCAGAATTCCCTTGTTCTATCTTGACTACTTTGCCACCAAAAGCAGCATGGATTTCATCACCTATTTTCAGTCCAAAGTCTAAAGAATTTTCACCTCTATGAGTTTCTCGCCCATTATAACCTTGAAATATTTTATAGCTCAATCCAGATTTAAAAGGAAGATCAAGTAAGAGATTATCGTATTTAGTTTTTCCAAGATCCCCATAGACCGCCTTTGTCTTTACTTTAAAAGACATTTTTCTATTTCCTATTGCAGTTAGTTTTGTTACAAAATTTCTTTTACTTAAACCTGGCATAACTATGAAAAAATCCTTTCCGGCTGAGGACTCCATTTCAATTAATTCTGCTTCAAATAATAAAGATATAGTACCTAATTCTAGATTGTCAGCGTAATAAACGATATCATTCCCTTCTTTTTCATAATAAATAATTGTTTCCAATTTCTGAGCATTGAGAGCTACAGTATTGATAAGTAAAACAAAAAGTATTGATCTCATGATCAAAGAATAATTAGTTATGTTCTTTAATAGAAGAATTGTTGAAAAGTTTAATTATTTTGAAATGTTTAACTTATAAATAAAAAAAGCCACACCCATTTAAAATAAATGAATGTGGCTTCAATTTTGATCAAATAAGTTTATATTTTTTGAAAGGATTTCACACCGCTGCCATCAATTGTAGTGATCTTTAACCAATAAGCTCCTGGAGACAGAGCAGAAATATTTACACTATTAAGCTGATTCAGTTGTTTAGTCAGTACTCTGCCTTGTGCATCTATTACTTCGATTTGTTTTATCTTAAGACTGGTCCTAATAAATACATCATTCTGAGCAGGACTTGGATAAATATCAACCTGTTTAGCTATATCATTTACTTTCGTAGAAGCAAAGAGATCAAGATCTTCCTTTCTTCTTGGCAATAGCTGATATCCTTCTGTATAAGGAGAACTGCTGTCAAACTGACCTCCTATTCCTTTCACACTGAATGTACCTACAGGGGCATCTTGCGCAGAAAGCGTCGTAGTATTGACCACCCTTAGAAGAACATCTATGGATCCGTTAGTTATTGTTGCATTGAAAGTTGATCCTTTAACCCATTCTGAAGGCGTCTTAAGTGACATATCTGTGAACACAACAAGGTCAGACTCTGCAGATTCATCCAGGGCCAGCACTTCTCGTGCATCATGCAATGAGGCATTGGTGCTATTGACCCAGATCGTATCTATTAATATTTGTGTAAGTCCGTTGAATTGATCTACGGTTCCTCTTATTGTAACATTATCAGACTCTTTGACTGTATACCCAAAAGTTTTGCTTGGGTTAAAGATGCCAATTCCATCCCTAGCACCATCAATGATCGTAGAACTCAAACCAGAGGCTCTCATATTAACGCCATAGATTATTCCGCTTACTTCACATTTTTTTCCAAGAGAATCTGCTCCTCCATCAACATTCAAATCATCTACCTGACCAATGGTCCTGATAGGATAAGTGACAGCAGGTGGTTTTGCGATTACATGCACCTTGCCTTTCATTCCCGGGGCATGGGGATCGCAATGATAATCATAGTCACCCGGTATATTAAATTGATGACTATATTCATATGGCGCATCTGCTGGTTCACCACTTCTGAATGATTCAGGATTAGCAGGAAAAATATTTTGATTGCCATTAACATTGTGCATACCTTCTTCAAACTTCCATTTTACACTCTCTCCTTCATTGATGGTAATGTCAGCAGGTGTAAATTGAAAATTAGCCACAATTACAGTATTTGGATCTACTACAGATCCACATTCTGCAGTATTGTCAGTTCCTGGACTTCCAAAAACTTCATATCCATTCACGATAATACCTGTTCCGGTAGTGGCTATCCCCCAACTGGAAGGAGCATTTACATCTCCTGAGAGATCACACAATTCCATTGATGGCCCTTCCCCATCAGCTTCCGGCACCCAACCTAATCCGGAATCTCCAAATGCAACAGTGGCAACAATACCTCCTGCTCCATTACTTAAAGTTAATGTTTCACCACCGTTATTAAGACTACCACTTTTCCATTGATGCGGCAAAAAACCAAAGACGATCTTAAAAGATGATGCTTTTTTCGCAGATACAAAATATCCATGTGCAGGAACTACATCATTGACACCAAAGGAATCTACGACTCCGGAGGTCATAATATGTCCCGCAAGTGAATAGTCTGTACCGGAAGTGTTTGCGATCTCGTAATACTCAAGAGAATCGTCGCCTGATTCAGGCGGATTGTACATGATCTCAGAAATGACTATTGAATTTTGGGCAGAAGCCATTCCGATCATGAATAAGTAAATGAAAAGAGAAGTAAATAATTTTTTCATAAGAAATATGTTTTTAGAATTGATAGCAAATGGTAAGCCTTAAAACTGATGTTAATTCAAGAATGCTTCAAGCATTTAGAAAAGGTGCAGTTGTTATTTTGATAGGTAAAATTAAGAATTTTTTTTCAAACAAAAAATTAGCTATCAAAATAAAGCCGAATAAGATCAATAGTGAATGAAACAAAGATGTTCTAAAAAGCAAGAGGCCACAAATTTTCATTTGTAGCCTCTTTATAATTTACTTTTATTAATTAAAAAATATACCTCGCACTTACTTGCATACCCCAAGTACTGGAAGTTGAATTGTTGTTTCTGAATGGTGTCGTAGCAAGTTTGCCATTGACTGTAGCCATTTGGAAAGTAGGAACGGTCGTCTTATTATCCACCACTTTCAGAAGTGCATAATTATATTGTGAACCAGCATTTAGCTCCTGATAAATACCCCAATCAGAGTTGATCAAATTAGCTAAGTTGAAAATATCAAGACCTAACTGCAATGTATGTTTCTTCTTGCCATCTTTACCACCTATTGAAAAATCCTGTAAGAATTTAAGGTCAAAGCGATTTGCCCAAGGGAATATACCAGAGTTTCTTTCCACATAGCCACCACGAGCTTCTTTAAGTTCAGGTACATTATTCACAAAAGCATCAAATGCTGCAGCCTGATCAGCTGCAGAGAAAGTAACGTCACCAACTTTTAGGTCAACAAAAGTTAATTCTGAAGCGCTTTGTGGGATATATAACAGATCCAGTGAAACACCGTCTGCATTGACATCTCCACTATAAGTATAAGCATATCTGAATGCATTCGATCCATTATAATATAAACCTATTGTAGTAGCTAAAAATCCGGCATACTCTACTCTGTAAGAAAGATTACCTCCTACTCTATTTGGCACTGCATATTGTGATAAACCGATCAAAGATTCATTTGGATCATTGACAGAATAGTTGTTACTCCATGCAGAGCTGGCAGATGATCCAGGATTACCGGTAATATCTTTTGATTCAGTGTAGCTATAGAATACACCTGCAGAAAATCCACGTACATTATTGATATTAGCACCAATGGTAGCAGAAAGTGAATATCCTTCATCTGTATTAGTCAATAGTGGAACAATATTATTTAGAGAAGTATTCTTATTGAATTTTGCATTTGCAGAACTACCCCAATAATCTCTGTTATCACCTGAATATGCTAATTTTTGCGTTGCCGGATTTCTGTTTACGTTATACTGCATTACTCCATTAAGATCTTTAGAATAGATTACATCTCCTGTCAATACTAAAGGAGTGGAAGGAACCTTGAAGTCAACTCCAAAGTTAGATCTCCAAATCTGTGGCATTTTAAAGTCAGGATCGATAAGCGCAAGACCACCCGGAGCTTTAGTGCTTGGTGTCTTAGGGAAATTCTCAGGCAATGCATTTGGCCAGAAATTAGGATCAGCTTCAAAATGGTCGATTTTTGCCAAAACTGAAGATGAAACCGGCTCAAAAGTGTTTTGAATAACTCCAGCATTGGTTGGCATATTTGTAAACCATACAAAAGGAATATTACCTGTGAAAATACCTGTACCCCCTCTTAATTGCAACATTCTGTCACCAAATACATCCCAATTCAAACCTAGACGCGGTGAAAATAATGGAACTGACTTAGGCCATTTTGATGTAGTATATTGAGTTACGTTGCCATCAGGACCTCTAAAATTCAGCGTGTCTACAACAGGATTAGAAGGTGGCGTATCATTAAATAATGCCATATCTGCTCTAATACCAACGGTAACATTAAATCTGTCTGTCACTGCTATTTTGTCTTGAAGATAAATCCCTGCCAGACCAAATTTTACCCGTGCATATTGATCCTGTCCATCATACAAGTATGTAGTACCGTATGATATCGGTGCTGCATCATTGACAAAATCATCAACAGAGTTGTATCTGTAATAAGAAGATGCAAGTCTTTGATAACTGTTGGCAAAATCCATATATTGATAACTTAGCCCTGCAGTAAATGTATGTTTACCCATAAGGTATGTAAGGTTATCTGTGGCAATTATATTGTTGTTGATCACATCATTATTATAAGAAAACAACTCTGTTCCAAAACTCATATAGTTGCTAAAACTAGATGAAGTAGTAGTTCCATCTCCTATATCAACAAATGGGAACAATGATCCGGGAGTACTTCTTGTATCCTGAATTTTACTGTATGTCACGATCAATTGATTACTTAAATTATTGGAAAGTCTCGTATTCAGTTCAGCTGCAACAGAACTCACCGTATTCTTAAAAGAATAATTTGCATTCTCGAAAGCTATGGATTTATCTGAGATCCTATTGTTACCTGAGCGCGGATTTGGTCCTGAGTTATTGTTAGTGCCCTGGTCATTTGTTCCTTGCATGAATGAATATCTTGCAGTCAGGGTATTCTTATCATTGATGTTCCAATCTAACCTGGCAAGAGCCTTATAGTTCTGATTGTTATATGTTGGAGCATAATTTTCATAAGCTCCCGGATCATAATTATACTTAGATTTTAGGTAAGAAGATACTCTGTCTAAGTCTACTGCTGTAGTTCTGGAAACATTTGGCTGTCCGGTATTAGTACCTCTGTCAGCCACCCAAGCATTTCCATTACTTTCTCTGTTTTCTGTTTCAAAGTTTACAAAATATAGTAATTTATTCTTAACAATTGCACCTCCTAATCTGGCTCCATATATTGTGGAGGATGAACGTGCATTTTCATTAATTTCAAAATCTTCCACTTTCAACCCTGTAAATGATTTAGGTCTGAAATAAGCATACGCTGAACCATGTAGTTCATTAGTACCACTTCTGGTTACAGCATTGATCCCAGCTCCTGTAAAACCAGTCTGACGCACATCGTAAGGTGCGACATTGACTTGGACTTCTTCAATAGCGTCCAATGAAACAGGCTGATTTCCACCTCCTGGAAGTGGGTCTCCACTTAATCCAAAAGCATTATTTAGGTTAGCTCCATCGATCTGTATATTGTTATATCTTCCATCACGTCCTGCAAAGTTGTTTCCGTTTGCCTGTGGAGTGATTCTTGTAAAATCGGTCAAACTTCTGCTCAATGTCGGCAGCCTCTCAAGGGTCTGTCGGTTAATGTTTGTGGAAGCACCAGTTCTATCACCATTGATTATGGCATTTCTGTTGCCTGTGATGACCATCTCGTCCAATTGAGTTGAAGTCTCAGCTAAAACTACATTATTAACCAATACATCTCCAAGAGCAAGATAAATGTTTGAAGTCTTGTTGGATTCAGACCCTACAGAAGTTACCTCCAAAGTATATGGTCCTCCTACTCTAAGATTGACTAGGCTATAACGCCCATCAGTCTGAGTAACTGTTCCATAAACTGTACCGGATGGTACATGAGTTAAAACCACTGTCGCACCGATCATGGTCGCGCCGGATGGATCTTTGACTACGCCTGTAATTCCGGAGGTTGTGACCTGGGCCATCAAACCGGAAGTGCAGATCATTAACAAAAATAAAATTGTACTTTTAATATTCATGATTTACTAATTTTGGTTCAAAAAAAAGCAATAAATTTTCCCAAAAATATATATTTAAGTTAAGTTATTGTTAAATAATCTATACATAATTTTCATATATATGCCAATATACTGAACATATGCTAAGTATACATTACATTAAAATAAATACTTTATAAAATTGCAAAGATTATTGTGGGAAAAATTCAGGGCTTCAATTAACACTAGAAAGCCACCCCAAGAGAAGCGATAAGACGCTGTGGATTATCTGAAAATGAATAATTTTTATTGCCAAATTTGATATGATTGCCAAATTTTGAGAAATTTCCCTCGTACCTTAAGTCAATAGTTAGGATCCAAAAATCAAAACCCATTCCGGCCTGCCACCCCCAAAGTAACTTTTTGAAATTTTCTTCATAGCCATCTATTTTAGTAAGGTCAGATGTACTATTGAGATGTAAGTGACCCACTGGACCTACATTCAATCTTAATGCTCCAGATTTAAAACCGATCATCAACGGTATATCCAGATCTCGGAATGTTTCACTAGCGAGCAAAGTATCAAGTGAATTAGGTAAATTTCCTGAAAGTTTATAATTGACTTTAGAAGAATTTAATAAAAATTCCGGTTGAATTATCAGCTTATTGATCTTAAGCTGAAGCGTGATGCCACCATGAAATCCAACTTCAGTGTTTGTAATATCTATCTTGAATGAATTTGGGTCACTGATCAACAATTCCTTTATGCCGTAATCTGCTTGACTTAAACCAACTTTTATTCCAAACTTGAAGCCAACCCCTTGACCACTGAGATTCAATGAGATAAATGCAAGAGCACAAATCAGAAATAATGACCTCATGTTAGTTTTAATTTAAATAGTTGGATAGTAATATATTACATGTTATAGCAAAGTTATATCTTTTAATTAATCTGACAAATTATTTGTCAAAAAAGATTAATTTCTTCTTTAATATCAAAAAGAGATCATTCAAATATTCGAAACAGACCCCAAAAACCAATTTTGTTATTAAACGTTTGGGATAGGAATATCTTGTATAAGCATGTATGTTATGACATCAAGTAAAGGTGTTAAAAAAATTTAATACTTTTGTCCCTCAATAAATATTCCAACCAAGGAAAACAATTTGTCAACACAATTAAATATAAAATTCATAGGAAGCTTTACCGCGCTATCCCAGGTACCTAAATCTGAGTTTCCTGAATTTGCATTCATAGGTAGGTCTAATGTAGGTAAATCTTCATTGATCAACATGTTATCAGGAAAAACACACATTGCCAAAGTATCTAATACACCAGGAAAGACTCAACACATCAATCTCTTTGACATAGATGGTCAATGGAATATTGTGGATCTTCCAGGATATGGGTATGCTAAATCCTCAAAGGCCAACCGTGCGACATGGAGCAAGATGGTAACTTCATACCTCACAGGCCGGGACAACCTTTCCATTTTATTCGTACTTTTGGATAGCAGACTTCCAGCTCAAAAGATTGACATGGAATTTATGGCATTTTGTGGTCAGAAGAATATCCCTTTTGTAATAATATATACGAAAGCGGATAAATCTTCTTTTAATCAATTAAATAAACAACTGGCTGAAATTCAAAAAGTCCTGTTACTTTCGTGGAATACATTACCTGAACAATTCATTACTTCGTCATCAAATAAAACCGGTCGGGATGAGATCCTTGATTATATTGACAGTATAAATGAGCAACATAGAGCAAAATAATAATATAGGAAACCCTATTACGCCGGAAAAAAAACAAACTTTTCCCCCTTTGATTGAACAGATCTCTGATTGGCCAATTAATAAATTGACTGAAGATAGGGACACTTTCGTCAAAGAGCTCGAATACTATACACTGCAGAACCTAAATCGTAAGTCACCTGACTTTATAAAAGAACTAATCCAGAAAACAATTTTTCAGGAAAAGATCCGGATGAAAGAAGAACCTTGGCGGATAGATCCACCCAACGACAGAATATTTTGGAATAGGGTAAGGAAAAAGATAGACGTTACTGAAATTGATTCTCCCTCAGAAAAACAAAATAATATACAGGAAGCCCTGAAAATGGTCATTCACAGATATGCCGAAGAAATTGTAGGTACCTTCAATGTGAAAACCTTTAAATTGATTCGAACTGTTCTGACTTCACTTTTTAAAAGATTATTGAATAAGGGAATTAATATTAATTCACAAAAAGCTGATAAAGTCCTCCTGGACAAGCTGATGATATATGGTCCGATTGAACAAATAAGGTCAATCGCCACTAAAGGAACTGTGATATTACTTCCTACTCATTCCAGCAACCTTGATTCCATTCTTATTGGATATACGATGGACTACAAATTAGGTCTACCGGGACCTGCCTATGGAGCAGGTTTAAACCTGTATAATTTTGGCCCTGCAGCATATTTTATGAATAGATTAGGTGCTTACAGGGTGGACAGAAGAAAGAAAAACGCAATTTACCTCTCTACATTGGCAGGTATGTCGAAGCTTTCAATTCAAAAAGGAACTAACTCATTATTTTTTCCGGGTGGAACACGTTCAAGATCCGGGGAATTAGAAGATAAATTAAAACTTGGCTTGTTAAGCACTGTTATTGAAGCACAACGCAGTATTTATGATGAAGGAAGAGAAGACAAAGTATTTGTCGTTCCGTTGGTGCTTTCTTATCATTTCGTGCTTGAAGCAAAAAATCTTATTGAAGATTTCCTTAAAAAAACAGGAAAAGAGCGATATACAAAATCCAGAAATGAATTTACTTCTGTTCGCAGTTGGACTAAGTTTATTTATCAGTTTATCTCCAAAGGAAGTGATATCACTATGTCTTTCGGAAGACCAATGGATTGTATCGGCAATTTTGTTGATAATGATGGCCATAGTTTAGACAATAGAGGGAATCTCATAGATATAAAGGATTATTTCATAAGTGATGGCAAATTGTCAACCAACCATCAACGGGAATCCGAATACACTAAAAACCTTGGAAACAAAATAGTTGAAAGGTATAAGGCAGAAAATATAGTGCTGAGTAGCCATCTTGTTTCTTATGTCGCATTCCAGCTGTTCAAAGAAGCAAATAAGAATCTGGATCTTTTTGCACTACTTAGCTTACCTGAAGATGAATATTTCTTTTCAAGGGATAGCTTTGTAGAGCAATCCAGGATTGTAATTGAACTTCTTAAAGAAAAGGCTTCCCAAGGGCTCTTAAAACTCCCGGAGATTTTTATAAAAGATACGATTGATATTGTACTTGACGGAATTGCCCAAATAGGGACTTTTCATTCAAGTCGCCCAATCACCGTCCATAAAAATGGAGACTTTTATAGTCAGGATTTCCGCCTTCTTTATTTTTATAACAATAGATTGGAATCTTATGGCTATCAGTCAGAGATCAAGTGGAATATCTTACCCGTAATATATCAAGTAGATTAAATGCATTACATATTATATGATCTTGAGGCAACGTGTTGGTTAGGTAGACCCCCTGTAGGCAATAATGAGATCATAGAGATTGGTGCATACAAAGTGAATGGATATGGCGAAGTAGTAGGAATTTTCAGTGAATACGTAAAGCCGGTTCATAACCCTACCCTATCTGGTTTTTGCAAAAAACTGACAAGTATTCAACAGCATAACGTCGATACTGCCTATAAATTTGACAGAATTATCGAAGAATTCATGGAATGGTTTGGGTATGATGAAGATGAATATTATTTAATTTCGTGGGGAGAAAACGACAAGCAGCTATTTAGACAAGATTGCGAATTATATAATATTGAACATTCCTGGCTAAAGAATTGCGTCAATCTAAAACCTTCTTATCAGATATTAACTGGTATGAATAAACAAATTGGTTTAAAAAAAGCAATAGAAAGAGAAGAGATTGACTTTGAAGGTCAACAGCATAGAGCGATCAATGACGCCTTTAATTTAACAAAACTTTTTATAAAACATTTTGATAATTGGGAACTTTAACAAGCTATATTTGCTTTTTGAATCGAAATAAATTGAGTTAATCATTATAGAAAAGCACTTGCTTTTAAAAAAATAATACATACATGAGAAAAATTAATCTAATTATTTGTTTAGTAGCTTTAATGTCTACAGCCTCTTTTAGTCAATATATTAAAATGGGCGTTAGCTCCGTGAAAGCCGAAAATGCTGAACAGCAGCAACAGATGGAAGGCACGCTAAAAACAATGAAAATGGAAACATTTGCGAATGATGACCAGGTTAGAACAGATGTCAATATGATGGGTGGAATGGTCGTAATGAGTACTTTTACCAACCCTAAGACAGATGAATTTATAATGTACATGGATATGATGGGTAATAAAATGAAAGTAGTTCCGACAGCTGCTGAACTTACTTCATTTAAATCAGAAAATGATAAGAAAGGTTCAGACTTTAAAATTGTTGAAGTCCCTGGGGATACAAAAACAATCCTTGGATTCAACTGCAATAGATTTAACATTAGCAATGGTGATGGAATGAATTTTATATTGTACGTAACTAAAGATATCAAGATTAAAGCCAACAATATTCAAGGAATGGAAGGTGTAAAATTTGATGGATACCCGCTTGAATACTCTATGGAGGCAATGGGAGCTAAGATGACCTTTACTGCTGAAAAATTCGAGAAGACCTTTGATACGGCCAAAATGACTCCACCGACAGGTACTTATAAGGAGGTTAATTTTACAGATTTCAAAAAGCAAATGCCGGGAATGTAATTTTCTCAAAGTAAAAATAAGAGCGTCTCCGGGCGCTTTTTTTATGTCATAAATTTTTCCTTATCTTGGTCTCACTTTCAATCTTTCAAGAATAAACTATTTTGGATAAAAATATTTGGCTTATAAGGCATGGTGAGACAGCACTAAATGCAAAAAACATAGTTCAAGGTCAAGGCATTAATGAGCCTCTGAACTCAAAAGGAATACATCAATCAAAATTATTCTGGGAGTTTTATAAAAAGGAGGATTTTGACCTTGTCTTATATTCAGATTTAATCCGTTCTCAACAAACAATCAAACACTTTCTGACGAAACCAATACAGGGCGTAGAATTAACTACATTGAAAGAGATCAGTTGGGGTATCAATGAAGGTTTAGCTACTTCAGAGGAAGTATTACTTAGATATAATCACGCAGTATCTAGTTGGCAAAATGGTAATCTGGACGAAAGGGTTGAAGGAGGTGAAAGTGCCAAAGAACTTGGACAGAGATGCCTTTTTACTATAGATTGGTTAAAGCAAGTAGAAAGAAAGAATATATTGATTTGCTCTCATGGAAGAACAATTAGAGCATTGGTCTGTTTACTTTTGGAAAAACCACTTAGCAGAATGGAAGAAGTGAGCCACAAAAACCTCGGATTATATAGATTCTTATTTCAAAATGGCAAATGGACATGCTCTGTGAAAGATGACATTACACATCTTATTCCATAACATACTTTATTCTATAAATAACTATGATAAAGGTCTCTGCAGTAAGCTACCTTAATACCAAACCTATGTTATACGGGATTTTTAATCATCCCGTGTATGAGCATATCGATCTGTCACTTGATGTTCCTTCTATTTGTGCTGAAAAATTCATTCACAATAAGGTAGATATCGCACTTATGCCTGTGGGTGCATTGCATGGACTTGAGGACTACGATATTGTTTCAGATTATTGCATCGGCACCGATGGTGATGTCAGGACAGTATGTTTGTATAGCGATGTACCGATGGAAGAAATTGAAACAGTTTTTCTCGACTTTGATTCCAAAACCTCAGTCCTTTTAGCTCAATATCTTTTAAAGCATTATTGGAAAAAAGACGTAATCTATCTTCCCGGACCGGAGGGCTTCGAAAGCAAAATAAGCGGCAGAGCTGCAGGTCTGATCATAGGCGATAAGGCACTGGATCAGGAATTGAGATCACCCTACATTTATGATCTTGGAAGAGCTTGGAAAGAAATGCATGACTTGCCTTTTGTCTTTGCAGTCTGGGTTAGTAAGAGTCATTTGAACCCAACTTTTATTTCAGATTTTAATGACGCTCAAGCACGTGGCATCTCAAGAATTGACCAGTTGGTACAATTGATGGCCAATACTCGAAAACATTTTGATCTGGATGAGTATTATACCAAAAACATAAGCTATGTCCTTAACAAGGATAAAAGAAAAGCACTTGATTTATTCTTATCATTGACCCGTCATACCATTGACTCAACCACAACTAATTAAATGAAGGAAATACTTACACTAGGAGCTTTAAAAGCTTCCGGATATACATATACGACAATAAAGCAGGAACTTAGGAATAACCTCATCACCAAACTCAAAAATGGCGAAAAGGTATTTGACGGCATTTATGGTTTTGAAGACACTGTACTTCCCGATTTGGAAAGAGCTATTCTTTCAGGTCACAATATTTTATTATTAGGACTTAGAGGCCAGGCAAAAACAAGGATCGCCAGACTTACTGTCAATTTACTCAATGAATATATTCCGATAGTAAAAGGAAGTGAATTGAATGAAGACCCATTGCATCCTCTCACTAACCAAACTAAACAACTTATAAAAGAATTAGGTGATGATCTACCCATTGAATGGTTACATCGTTCCGATCGCTTTTTAGAAAAACTTGCGACACCGGATGTAAGCATCGCCGATCTGATCGGAGATATTGATCCAATAAAAGCTGCAAACAATAAGTGGAGTTATGCAGACGAAAGATCTATTCATTTTGGGTTGGTTCCAAGATCTAATAGGTGCATATTTGTTTTGAATGAATTGCCAGATCTGCAAGCCCGAATACAAGTCTCACTTTTAAATATTCTTCAGGAAGGTGATATACAGATCAGAGGATATAAGTTGCGTTTGCCGCTTGATATTCAATTTGTTTTTACTGCCAACCCTGAAGATTATACAAATAGAGGTAACATAATTACACCACTTAAAGACAGAATAGACAGTCAGATCCTGACTCATTATCCTGACCAGATAAGTGTAGCCAAATTGATAACATTACAAGAAGCAAGGATTCCCGCTGACGTAAAGGAAAGCGTTTATCTATCTTCTTTTGCTCATAATTTGCTTGAAAGAATTTCATTCGTAGCCAGGGAAAGTGAATATGTGGATGAGCACAGTGGAGTTTCTGCCAGACTAAGTATTTCCGGACTTGAAAATTTATACAGCTCAGCATATAGAAGGCTTTTGAAATCAAAACATGATTCAACCTTGATCCGAATTGTTGACTTCATTGGTGTGATCCCTTCTATTACCGGTAAGGTAGAGTTGGTATACGAAGGTGAACAGGAAGGGCCATACAATGTGGCTTTAAACTTATTTGGATCTGCATTAAAAGTAGAATTTTTGGCAATATTCCCTGATCCGGAAAAGAACTTGAAAAAAACTGAAATCGATGTTTACCTACCTGTTAAAAAATGGTTTAGCAAAGGAAATTCTGTAGAATTTTGGTACAACGACACGGATGATGTAATTTTAGAAAAACTATCCGCCATAGATGGATTGCATGATCTTGTCGTAGAAAAGATCAAAAATAAGAATGAATCTATATTACTTATGGAGATCGTGCTGCATGGTCTTGCCGAATTAAACATTATATCGAGAGAAATGCTTGATGACAAAATCAGCTTTAATGATGCTCTTGCTGACATGTTTGATGATATATTAAATGACGATGATTCCTCTTTAGATTTTTAATAAAAAATAAAAATATGATGATAGAAATAAATCCGTACAACCCGGATACAAGGATGATCAATAGCGTGATCGAAAAAATGAAAGACGGAGCAGTAATTATCTACCCTACAGATAGTGTTTACGCCATGGGATGCGACCCAAACAGTAAAAAAGGGGTAGAGAAAATGTTCCAGATAAAAAATTCTGATCCTGCTAAAACACCACTGACGTTTATGTGTGATAGCATATCTATGGCGTCTGAATATGCCAATCAGATATCAAACAGTAATTTCAGGTTTATAAAAGATCATACTCCCGGGCCATACACTTTTATTATGACGGCTACTAATAGCTTGCCAAAACTTCTTCATGTAAAAAATAAAACGTTTGGATTTAGGATTCCTGATCATCCAATTTCAACAGCTTTGATCCAGGCATTAGGACGTCCAATATTGTCCAGCTCGTTAAAAGCAATTGATCAGGATGATGAAAATAAATTTTATTTGGATCCTGAGGAGATTTTTTCTGACTATTCACTCCTTGTTGACGTCATTATAAATGGAGGACCTGGTTTGTTAGAGCAAAGTACGATCATAGATCTTACTTCTGATGAACCGATCGTGATTCGTGAGGGTAAGGGAAGTGTTGAAACAGATTAAATATTTAAATATATTATTTGGCAAACAATGTAAATAACATTTCTTTCGTTCCAAGAAAGTGACAAATATTGTAATTAAATTGCATCCTGAAATAGTTATATGAAGATTTTACAACTTTGTAAAAAGTTTCCCTATCCGATGATAGATGGAGAGTCGTTGGCTGTAAACTACCTAAGTAAGTCATTGGCTGAACTAGGTTGTGAGATCACACTTTTGACGATGAATACCTCCAAACATTATTACGATATACCGGTCGTCTTACCTAAAGAGTTGTCACATTATGCAGACATACATTATGTAGATGTCAACAATGAAATTAATATTAAGGGGGCATTTCAGAATCTTTTCAGTAGGGATTCTTATCATATAAGTCGCTACAGATCCCGTCAGTTTAAAGAAAAATTGATTGAATTACTTCAAAGGGAAACCTTTGATGTAATTCATCTTGAGACCTTATACCTTACGCAATTCATAGATACCATTCGGGAACATAGTAAAGCCCTTATTGTATTGCGCTCACACAATGTCGAATTTGAAATTTGGGAAAGACTATCTGAAAATCAGGTAAGTTTTGTCAAAAAACATTATATGTCTTATTTGACAAAAAAATTGAAGCGTTTTGAATTAAAACAAATTCAACACATTGATCTTTTGCTTGCCATCACTCAAAGAGATCTCAAGACTTTCAGGTCTTATGGATATCTTCAGTCAGCCAAAATAGTTCCAGTAGGTTTGGATACTTCCGATTATCTTGCAGTAGATAAAAATATATACAGTACGCCGACTTTGAGTTTTATAGGCTCCTTAGATTGGATCCCAAATATTGAAGGACTAGAATGGTTTTTAAAAGATATTTGGCCTCAATTGATCAGAAAATATCCTGAACTTACTTTCCATGTAGCCGGCAGAAACATGCCGGATTCTCTAATAGAAAGAAAAGAGCCAAATGTATTTTTCTATGGTGAAGTGCCGGATGCCAAAGCATTTATCAATAATCATCCAATCACTATCGTGCCTTTATTGTCTGGAAGCGGCATGAGAGTTAAGATCTTAGAAGGAATGTTCCTGGGACGGATTGTGATCACCACTTCACTTGGACTTGAAGGAATCAATGCACAACATAAGAATCAGGTCCTTGTGGCTGATACGGTTGAAGAATTTGTAAAAGCTGTAGAATTTTGCTTTGAACATCCAATCCAAACTCAAAACATAAGTCATAGAGCACAGGTCTTTGCAGCTAAAAACTATGACAATCTGGAGATAGGTAAAGAACTCTTATCCTTTTACAGAATGAAAAAAGAACTAATTACAACCTAGTTATTTATTTACCTTTGGCATTTATGAATGTATTAAAGGCGCAAAAACAAGCTATGGAAGAACATAAATATGAGATAAAAATACAGGTAGGATTAGATGCTGACAAAATGCCAGAGTCGCTTTCATGGGAAGCCTCTGGAAATGATGAAGCCGGAGAAAAGCAAGTCAAAGCATTTTTTTTATCCATGTTTGACAGTGAGACAAAAGATACTTTAAAGATCGATCTGTGGACCAAGGATTTTCAAGTAATGGAAATGGATAGATTTTTTTATCAGACTTTCAGAGCGATGTGCGATACTTATCATAAATCTACACAAAATGATGCCCTAGCGAATGATATGAGACAGTTTACAAAGTATTTTGGTGAAAAAACAGGTATCCTTATTCCTGAATAGTAATTTAGATAAAATGATTACCTTATTCCATATTTGAATCAATGGAATTATTTTTGACCAATCGATTCATTGCAGCATAATAGATAAGGTACCACTCATCATTGCTTTTAGCAAATCTTCTCTCCATACCAAATTCATTGTTTTTTAGTCTAATTTTTTCAATGACGATGGAAGAATCCATTGCAAATAATTCTCTTGTATAGTCACCGTTTGGATCTGTAAAAGGTTTATGAATTTGCCAATCTTCTTTCATCCATTTGAAGTCAGGATCTGTCAACTTACCCTCACTGGCCGGCATACCCTCCAGCGGAAAAATAATGTGTTCCATTTGATATAAACTATCATCATGAAATTTATCATAAAATTGAGTAAAATCTTTAGGTAGCTGATGTACGTTGGAAATTGATCCGGTATTTTTTTTACAAGAGCATATCAATAATAGTAAACAGAAGAAATATAATTTCATTGTCTAGACTTATTTTTCAAGGTTTAGTTAAAATCTGTTTCAATATAGGCATTTCGATCTTTTACTATAATAGCTGGATATGCCCAACTTACGACAAATCCATTAATGATAGAAAAATTTATTTTAAAAAATAATATAGTATCTCCACGTTCGACGATACCCCTTCCCCACCCTTGATTAAAGGATTCAGCAGTAAAGTTTACAGCAATTTGTGTTCTAAATTCCAGTTGACCCAACCCATCCACTTTGTAAAGAGATTCCTTGCTCGACCAAATCAGTGTAAACCATATTACCGGATCAATACCCTCAGGAACTTTCATCTCTTCAATGCTGCAAAATTTTGATGTTAATCTTAGAATCCGCTTATCAATCCACTCCAGATCGACTCCATGATCTAACGATGCAGTGCTCAATAAAAGCATATTTTTTGAATGAGAAATAGAAATTTTCTCATTATGATTTATAAGAAAGGGCTTCCCATTTGATGTTTTTTTCATCAATGGGTTTGCGCCTGATAGATATTTTTGCAGTAAAAACCGCTGTACAATGTATTCGAATTTACGCTTACCCAATATTGAGGAATATTCTAGATCTTCATCAGAAGTTAATTTCACCTGCGGCTCAAACCATTCAAGTGGTTCATTTATCTCCCAAAGGTAGAGATTAAGATCATTAGTTAACGATGGTATTAAAATATTTGGCATAAACTGAAATGAGTCATTAAACTGACCAAAAGGCATCATCAACGTCAAAAGTACATATATTACAGTTTAAATTTATTGCAAAACTTAATCCCACCTTAAACATTTAATAAAAGTCTATCAAATCCTATTCCATATTTATAACACTAAAAAACTGATCCTGAAGGAAATTCTTAATATCACTTATCAAAATACAAGAGCAGGTAGCCAATCCATGCTTTTTGCTTTGTGCAATGATCTCACAGGAATAGGGTTTTATTCCTCCGGAGGTGATGGTAATATAATTTATTGGCCAAATGCCATCGTAGATGAGGGCATCATGATAGCTCGTTCGATGGGTCAGGTAATGTGTTTATATCTGGATGAGCAATATAATAGATTACTTGTCGGTTCGCTAGACGGACATCTAACAGTGATAGATACTAAGGACCACAGTTTATTATATAGAAACAAGGTAATGAAAGGCGGAATCTTTGATTTTATAAAAAATGATACAGGTTGCTTCATGGTTGGCGATGACGGTGCTGTAAGTCAAATCAATGAAAAAACATACCAACCTTTTAGAGGCCTGCAAATCTCTCATAGCAGGTGCAGGGCCCTGTGCAACATTAATGAATATATGTATGCAGGAGTTACTGAGGGTAAAATTTATAAAATAGACCCATTAAGACTAAACGAACCAATTGTATCTAATAGCAGTCATAGCGGATCTGTCTTTTCTCTCTTGGGATTTGAAGATTTTATCTATTCATCAGGAAAAGATGGCAAGATCATCGCCTGGAATAAAAAACTGGAAAAAATTGATGAAATTCAAGCACACAATAGTACAATCAATTCAATCTGTATGCTTGGTGATTCAGACATCATTGCTTCGGCCTGCAGAGATGGAAGCATCCGTCTGTGGCAGGCAGCAACATTGGAATTATTGAAAGTAATAGACCTATACCTCCATTCTGGTCATTTAAGATCTGTCAATAAACTATTATGGAATGACCATGCGAAATTGTTAATTTCTTGTAGTGATGATAAGAAAATAAAAACATGGCAAATTGATTAGTATTGCCTCTATTCCATCTTAGGAAGAGATGGCTCTTCGTATTTCATTCCATTTACTTTTGTAAGAATTGATTTATTCATTAACCAAAAATCGAGATTTTTCATATCTTTTTTTAGGGTGATTACCGCTTGGATATTGTCAATTTCGACTTTCATCGAATCATTTTCAAAACCTGTAGTGCCGACGCCATTTTTGATCCACCAACTTCCCCATTGGCCCATGGACATCTTCCATTTATTTGTTTCTATCCTTTCTATATTGAATGAATCATTAGCATTGAGCATAACAAATGCAAGTAAGCGCTTATTCTTCCTGATATCCATTTCGCTATCTCTCAGCAGACTCAAACCCTCAGTCAAAGCAGGAACATCATCTGAGAAATTAGTGTACATCCAAAAGCCGTTATAGCTGTCAGGTACGTTAAGTAAGATAAAATTTTTCGAAGATTTATATAATTCTGAACCGCTATCCATAATTCTGGTTGATGAAACAGCAGAATCACCAAGCATTTTTATTTGCATTGTCAGAAAATAGGAAGATATACAAAAGAAGATACCAAATAGGGATATCTGTATCCATTTAGGAAAAACTGAAATAAGCAACATGTAGAGGATGACAAAAAATGTAAGTGAAATGAATACATATCTGTCAACTTCAAACCAGGATAACATTACAAAATAAGAATTGCATACGGGTGCAAAGAACAAAGCAAAGCCACATAATAGAAAAAAACCAACTATGAGCTTTGAACGATTTTTATTTAAAAGAATGAAAACAATACCAATGATAAGGAATAAGCAAGCTAGTGTATTAACAGGTTTATTCAGAAAAACTTCATAAAAAGACATCTTTATAGTATGTGGCCAATGTCTTGCAAATAATAAAGTTTTAATAAATGCTTTTACCACATAGGTCAAACTGTGAAATCCAAATGCAAGGTGACTTGCAGCTTTATAATGGCCTATAAAAACGCCAAGAATCAATTTGTTCATCAATAAATAGAATCCTAAAAAAGCTCCACTTGGTATCCAGGTCCATAAAGCTTCTTTTTTGACCAATGTCCATGACTTTTCCATGTATGCTTTTAAAAAAAGCAATAAAGCAAAAATACCAGGGACAAACATTCCAAATTCTAAAGTGAAGCAACTGATGATAAAAAAGAGTATTGCCTGCCATCGAAGCGATGCGCGTCCTTCAATGAGAAAATCGCAATATTTTATTAATGCACACAAAATAAAGGTCACCACCATCGGATAATGCAGACAAGCCTTCCATGTCAGGCCTTCAGACAAATAGGGATTGACAAGGTACAAGAGCGATGCCCCAATAGCTATCATTCCTACCTCCAAATTCATAATATTAAACAATTTTCGGGCGAAAACCCCAGTCAGATAGCTGTTAAATCCATGAAATATGGAAGCGATCAGAAAGAAGAAAATATTTTCCGGACCGAAATAATGAACAATGAAATAGGTTACATAATGCAGTACATATAATAAGGAACCGTAGTGAAAAGTGAGTAAAATATCCATCCACTCATTTTTCTTATAGGCATCCAGATATCCGAAGTAATCGCTCGAATAACCCGCATGATAGGCAGGAGCATATATTAATAACGAAGCAAGTACAAAGAAACCAACGAGTAATTTCGTATTTGAAAGGTATTTTTCGTAGGACGTTTCTGCCATGACTGATGTGTGAATATTTATTTTGGAACTGCAAGGTAATAAAAGTAATATTTCCTGAATACTTATGGTATACAGCTTGTGTATAACTTATTACACAACAACTTATATATTCTAATAAATAATTTATAAAAAGATGTATACGATTATAGTAGTTGATTTATATTTGGCAGATTCCTAAATCATAAGGGTGCAAGTAAGGTGATAGGTGATGAGTGATCGTCTATCCGGTGAAATTATTCTTACTTCTAATTCGCTTATGCGTAAACTTCTGCAAAATCTAAATTTTTAGAATAATCTAATTCATCTGAAATTGAGCTATTCTGCTAGGCCCCACATTTTTCTTTTCAAAATTTATATAGAAAACTTACTTCATCTTACTTAATCTCAAGATCAATAATAGATTTCTCTCTTCTAACTTTCAATTTAATGGGCTCATCAAAATTAATCGTTTTCATAGCTCGCTCCAAATCAGCTGCTCTCTTAATCCGAACATTATTTAATTCGACTAAGATATCATCGACCTTAACACCTGCAGTCTCAGCACTTGAGTGTCTGGTGATTTCAATAATTCTCCATGCTTTATCAGACTTATCCTCTATTAATTTCATACCCAACGATTTTGGGGAGGATGGATTAGAATCAACTTTATTTATCCTTCTTCGATCATTTTCTACTCTGGAATTCCGAAGACCAAATACAATTTCTTTACTTACGAGGTTATCCTTTCTAATGTAATCAACCGTGACGGCGTCTCCAGGGTTTTTAGATTTTATATACTCAGCCAGATCTGCATTGTTTTTAATATTCTGATCCTCAAATTTAACGATTACGTCACCTACCCTTATGCCAGCAAATCTAGCAGCGCCATCGCTTCTTATCTCTATAACTTGAACTCCTTGCGCTACATCAATAGTGACAGCACCTAACATAGGTCCGGAAGGGTTCGCTATACTTCTTGCTTTTTTACTATCTTCGACTGAAAGGCCATATTCAGATATATTCCTTACATCCGTCCCTGTTTTTTGCCTGGTAATATTTAGTTTAACTCCGGCCTCCGCAGGACTTTTGCCATTGATAAGAATATTATTACCATCAACTTCAACTGTAAATTTAGTAAGTTCAGATCCTTCAATGTTGATCTGTACAGTTTCCTTAACATCTGATTGTGCAATAGCGATGGTAGGCAATAAAAATGCACCGATAAAAAAATTCAGAACTAAAAATTTAACTAAATTCATAAAAAACTATTTAATAGAATGAAGGAAGATGAGGTAAAATAGATCTTAGAATTATCAATGATGCATTCCACCTATATTGCAATATTACATATAAAAACGTTTCCTTTCGCTAATTCGTTGGTTTTTCATTTATACATAAGAAAATTCAAATTATTACTAAAATAATAATATTAGACATTCGTATATCATTGATATATAATAATTTATAATTTTTTATTAAAAATATGAAAAATAATTATATATATAAGTAAAAATGAATTTATATTTGACCAAGTTTATGAGCCAAACACAATATGTTTAAGAATCCACTTTTCCACATCGGCAGATACATCAACATGATGAGGTTAGTATTTTCTAAGCCTGATAGATTTTCTATGTTTTGGAAAGAGCTGGTTCGACAAATGTATGATATCGGCATTGGATCACTTTTAATCGTTGCTCTTATTTGCATCTTTATTGGCGCCGTGACTGCGATTCAGTTCAATTACCAATTGGACGGCACCCTTGTTCCAAAATATTATATCGGGTATATCGTAAGAGACATTACTCTTATAGAAATGGCACCAACTATCACTTGTCTTGTATTGGCTGGAAAAGTAGGATCTAATATGGCATCGGAGATAGGCGGTATGCGGCAGAAAGAGCACATAGACGCCATGGATATAATGGGTGTCAACACTTACAGTTTCCTTATCGGACCTAAATTATTAGCAGGACTTTTTGTTATTCCTATGCTAGTCACAGTTGGGGCCGGTATTAGTATACTTGGGGGCTATCTTGCAAGTGTTCCTACCGGACTTCTATCCAATGAGCAATATATAAGAGGTCTTAATTCTTTCTTTTTGCCTTTTAATGTAGCACTGATGCTCATCAAGGCGATCGTATTTGCTTTTATCCTAACTACAGTATCATGTTATCAAGGATATTATGTCAAAGGAGGAAGTATTGAGCTAGGGAAGGCAAGCACACAGGCGGTAGTGGTTAGTGATATTCTAATTTTACTTTCTGATTATATCCTTGCATTATTATTAACCCAATAGCCACGAAATTATATGATCAAAATAGTTGATATCAAGAAGGCTTTTGGAGAAAACGAAGTCATAAAAGGAATAACAACCACTTTTGAAACGGGTAAGTGCAATCTTATAATTGGCCGGAGTGGTGCAGGCAAAACTGTTTTACTTAAGATACTTGTCGGTTTAATTCAACCTGACCAAGGAGAGATCTGGTTTGATGACATTAACGTCCTTAAGTTGAATAAAAAAGAAAACCGGAAACTACGCAATTCAATGGGCATGCTATTTCAGGGCTCTGCCTTGTTTGACTCTATGAGAGTTGAAGAGAATATCAGATTCCCTTTGGACATGTTTTCTAACATGACTAAAAAAGAAAAAGATGCTAGGGTTGATTATTGCTTGGCCAGAGTAGACCTGACAGGTACTAACAAATTATATCCTTCAGAACTTAGTGGTGGTATGCAAAAACGTGTGGGTATAGCCAGGGCTATAGTATTGAGTCCATCATATCTTTTCTGTGATGAACCCAATTCAGGACTAGATCCAAAGACCTCCATCGTCATAGATAAACTGATAAAGTCTATCACGGAGGAATTAAACATCACGACTGTCATTAATACGCACGACATGAATTCAGTTATGGAGATAGGCGAAGAGATCAATTTTCTTGCTGATGGAAAATTGGTTTGGCAAGGATCTAAAGAAGATGTTTTAGACACTGATAATGAGCAATTACAAAATTTTATATTTGCTTCCCCTTTCCTTCAAAGATTGAGAGAGAAAGCGTTCAGATAAAAAAAGACCCGTAGATTGCCTTTGCAATCCCGGGCCTGAAGACTAAGGTCTCAAAATAAGAAAACTACTTCTTTTCGCCTACGGCGATATATCTTTATATTTAAAAAATTAATATATATATTTTATCTATACTATACTAACCCTATTTCAAATAGATTTGTTTCAATTAATATTGAATTTCGCTGGTCATTTCCAACACTATTAGGGTATGCAAATATAATGCCAAGAATTTTATCGGCACTAATAATGATTTATTTAAATATGTTATTTTTTAAATAATTATATGTATGATTGAAATATTTTAAATAAAAATAGCAATAAACGATATTAATATTGTAAATAATTATCTATTATTGTAATAATAATTTTATTTTTTTAATTATTATTTTTGCAAACACTACCTTTATTATTAGACTTTAAGAATTGATAAACTTGAAAATAATATCACACAAAAATTTAGATTAACAATATTTTAACCAAACCAATCACGGTTTATATCTTGCCTCTTCCAAAATTTGTTGTGCATTCATATTATTAATCAATCTTTTTATATCCAAATTCTCGTGACGCTCCATATATGCTTCAATAATCCTCGAACCTATGAATGCGGATATTCTTCCCGGAGCATCTGATGGCATACCTGGCGAATTAGGACTCGGATTTACATATTTTTGAATTTTCTTATTGTCTTGAGAGTAAACTAACTTTTCAGCTAGAAAATACGACCAAATCTCTTTCTCGTTTGTTCTACAAAAAGCAAGTTGTGATGGGCTGTAGTCATAGACCAGCGTGTCCTGTTCCGCAGGAATTAGATGATTGAGTATGTAGATTTCTTTACCTTGCTGAATCATATTGTCCAGCAAAGTCTTAGGTTCAAATACAGGAAGAATAGAATTGCGGATATAATTCTTCATGAGATTTGGAACCATATTCTCACGATTCATCGTCCTTTGAATAAAAATTGGCCAGGTCTCGGTGTCATAGTATTTATTGCCTTTGCCTAAGTACATTTCTAAGCTGACAGCCATCGATTGGTCCGATGTGGAAAAAGCTCCTACTCCAAATTCTGTAAAACATGTGTAAACAGCCGGTACCTGAACAGTGGGAAATAATTTCTGTAAACGCGCAAAGCAATCAGCATAATCCTTTTCCTCCCTTGAGAGGTTTCCAAAGAGCTTCGGAATAGTATCATTCAGCATTCGGATTAAATCGCTTTTACGATATAAATCATAAATATTCAGGAAAGAAGTATCCGGCTTATATGCGTCATTGATAACCCTAAGAAAATAAATCGTAGAAAAATCTGGATACTTTTCGACGATCTGATTGATAGAAGAAGGTATATTGGCTGTATCTATGTTCGAAAGCAACTTTTCATAACGCACCCAAGCCATAACTTTAGGAGAAGTAACTTCCTGAAACTTGTCATATGAACTTTCTTCCTTGCATGAGGCAAGAAATAGAGATAGAAGCACTAGAATATTAAAAAATTTAATCATATATCTATATCTTTGTAATGATGTAAAAAATAGAGCCCTTTCGGAATAAAGGTTTGATAAATTAAAAGAAGTTGAACTTTCGATAGGTATTATAACTTTGTTAAGTATGGTAGATGAAACTTAATTTTGAAACATTAATTTCAATGTATCATTAAATGCATCAATTAAAGTCTCAACCTTTTTGCAAAATTAACCATTATGTTTGAATAAGTATTCTAACAATTTTATTAAAGAATACTTCTCGCTTTAAAAAACAACTATTTCAAGAGCATTAAATAAACGTATATGAAACAAATAAATTTGAACTTTCTTATTATTCTTGTTTGTACCCTACCCTATTTAGCCATAGGACAGGACGCCGGCAAAAACATGAGATTTGGAGCTCAGTTGAGTCCGACTGTTAGCTGGATGACTTCAGATCACTCTAAAGTGTTGGGTGGAGGAGTCGATGTCGGATTAAAGGTAGGTGCACAAGCTGAGTTCGGCTTTGCTGAAAACTATTTCTTCACAGTAGGAATAGGATTTGGATTAAATCATGGAGGAAAGCTGCAATTTGCTAATGGTGGAGACCTATTACCTAATAGTTTATTGTCTGACGAAGTACCTGAATCAATCCGCAACAATTTTGAACCGGATACTAAGATCAACTATAAATTGAATTATCTTGAAGTACCTTTAGGCCTTAAGTTAAGGACAAGGGAATATGGATATATCAGGTACTTTGCGGAGATTCCTATTATTACTCTTAGTGCCGTGACAAGTGCTAAAGGAAGTATAGATGCATCGAATCTTGATGTAAATAAAGAGAATATCAAAAAAGATGTCAAGCAACTGAACGCTCAATGGGGCCTTGGAGGCGGATTTGAATATAATTTCAGCGAGACAAATGCAATACTTTTTGGATTGTATTACCATCAAGGCTTTTTTGATATGACCAAGAAACGAGGCTCAAGTGACGGCAAAGAAGTTAATCACTTGATCTCTTTAAAGGTTGGGGTGTTGTTCTAGATTGTGAAATTCATGAAATAATAAGCCGGATGTCAATAACGTCCGGCTTTTTTTATAACTCAATGGAAAAGTACAATTGATTATAAATATTTCTATCATCCTCGAATTTAGATGAAATAAATTCATTTAATCCAAATTTTTATTCTGTAAATCTTTTAATTTTATAATTTTTTAATCTTCAAAAATCACATATCAGCCTTAAACGAAATTATATTTTATACATTTTTTGGTAAATAAATACATTTGACAAACATTAATATTTTATTATATTTATATAATATTGTTTTTAAAATGATTAAACATTACATTATATTTTATATATAAATTTACGTTAATTATTGAGTCTTTTCATATTATATTAGAAAGTAACACATACCTTTGCGTCATCAATTTGCATCATTCCGCCCCAATAAAATATGGATTAAGTAAGTGTGTCAATTGTTTAAATAGAGAATCTCCAAATTTCAATAAGTTTCCAGCCGAATTTCCTAAACTTGACTAGTTCAATAAATAAAGAATTTTGGCTGGGCTTTTTATTTAAGTTTATGATAAGTTTAGGAGAAAATATAATTCTATACAACCTCCTATTATAGCCGTATCCTTGAATAAAACTACAATTGGAAAAGGTAAGAAAATCCGTATATAGTGTTTTCAAACTTTATACAAAAAGGCACTTATATTCATTCCGGCACCTACTGAAGCAAACAAAAGTATATCTCCCTTCTCAATTTCATGATTATCCAATTCTCCTTTTATCAATTGATCATATAAAGTAGGAATTGTGGCTACACTGCTATTCCCAAGTGTCCCAATAGTCATAGGCATGATATCCTTTGGAACTGGCATTTTGTATAATTTATAAAAACGGTGTACAATGGCCTCGTCCATTTTTTCATTTGCCTGATGTATTAGTATTTTTTTTAATTTTTCAATGGGAACACCAGACTTATCAAGGCAACTTTTCATAGCAATAGGAACACAGTTTAGTGCGAACTCATATATTTTCCGTCCATACATTTTAATGTACCGCGTATTTGGATCTGAATCAGCATTGAAAGAACATCCCAAAAACAGAAATTTCACTTCTTCTTCTGTGTAGCTTGCACTTTCATGTGAGATTAATCCTGAGTCATCATTAGTACCTTCGACTATCACGGCTCCAGCTCCATCTGCATAGATCATTGAATCCCTGTCATGTTTGTCCGTAACACGGGAAAGACATTCTGCACCGATGACGAGGATCCGCTTTGCCATGCCAGATTTGATATAAGCATTGGCTTGAATAAAGGATTCAGTCCAACCTGCGCAACCGAAAATGATATCAAAACCAACACATTTAGGATTTTTAATACCCAATTTGTGTTTAGCTCGAGCCGCAAGACAAGGAACCATATCAGACTGTATCATCCCGACCTTTACATCTCCAAAGTTATGTGAGAAAAGGATGTAATCAATAGTTTCACGATCGATCCCAGCATCTTCAATAGCTTTTTGAGCCGCAAAAAATGCAAGATCAGAAGTAACATATTGAGCAGAAGCATATCTTCTCTCCTTAATACCTGTTATTGCAGAAAATTTTTCTAAAATTTGAGTATTCGGTTGATTCAGCAACATTCCACTCTCATCGAGGAAAATATTGTGTTCAAAACTCTGATTGTCTACAATCAAATCAGGTATGTAACTACCACTACCAATTATTTTTATATTCATAATTTTCTATGCAAAAAATTAAAGTGTTTGATTTTGTTTGATTTATATTCTGACTCAAATAGTCCATTATCTATGAATATATTACTAAAAACCAAAAGATCAAAAAACGATACATATATCATTAGTTAAAATTACAAAATATATTAAATATTGCTTTAAAATTTCAACAAGTATTTTAATTTTTCTAAAAAGTTATTGATATTAAATAAAATTAACTGAAAATTTCAAAATTAAGTTCGTAAAATTGAAGCGCGAAGAAACGCTTTACCAAATGAGTGCTAACTTTGAATAAGGAATATAATTAAGCATGTATCACAAAAAAATTAACAACATTGGCACATAAAATAAGGAATACCAACGCTAAATCAAAGACTTTCAAGAGAATATACGTAGCACTGCTAACGATCCTAGCACTATTCGCAGTTTATGGAGCTATTTATACCTGGACTTACCACTGTGACAGCGCTTCGGAAAAATTAAAAGGTTTGGATTTATCATACAAAGAAAGTAACTATTTGATCGAATCAAAAAAATATGAAGGATCCATGAGCAATATCGTTCTGCCCTATGTGGATAGCCTCCAAACTAATGGATCCTTTAAAAATGGATCGCATACGATTGCTTACAACATGTATCTTTTGGACGATGCAAAGGCTAATATTGTCATTTCACATGGCTTTATAGAAAGAAAAGAAAAATACAAAGAGGCCATATATTACTTTCTTAAGATGGGTTATCAGGTCTTCATACTTGATCATTCCGGACATGGTTCTTCCAGTAGAGAATGCCCGGATAGCTCCATGATTCATGTGGAAGCTTATGAGAATTTTGCGTCAGATCTCAATGCTTTTATAACTGGTACAGTACAAAAACATTCGAAAGATTTAAAAACGATTTTATTTGGCCATTCCATGGGAGGAGCTATAGCCGCATTGACCGTTGAAAATAATCCGGAACTTGTGGACGGATTAATCCTAAATGCTCCAATGCTGAAAATCAAAAATCCTATTCCGGAATTCGTCGGCGAACCTGTGACAAAGCTAATGATCGCCTTGGGCAAAGGTAAAGAATATGCCATCGGCCACAGGAAATTTAATCCGAAAACAGACTTGGAATACAATCCCACACTTGTAGCTACTTATTGCAAAGAGAGAGCTCAATATTGGCACAACACGCTTGTAAAGTTGAGTCAGCATCCAACCACAGGTGCATCCTGGGGTGCAGGAGCGAATTTTATAGATCTGACTCATGAAGTGCTTAGCAAGGGAAATGTAGAAAAAATAAAAATTCCAATTTTAATGTTTCAAGCAGAGCATGATGCATTTGTAGAACCGCAGGGTCAATATGAGTTTGCGAATAGGGCTAAGAACATAGCATTCTATTTTGTCAAGGATGCAGGGCATGAGATATATATAGAGGAGGATAATATTATCGGGCCGTATTTTAGTAAGGTGGAGGAGTTTGTGGAGCGGGTGGTAGAGTGAGTGTTTTCGATTGGCTTCGAATGGTCACGAGTTGAAAACTCGCGCCAGCCTGGTTAGAAAGGTCACGAGTTAAAAACTCGCGACAGCGCTGTGGAGCGGGTGATAGCGCGAAATTATTGATTTGGCTTCGAAAGGAAATAAGTTATAAACTTGCGCCGGCGGTGGGATAAGGGCTGCATAGCAATTTACTAAATTTGTTTTTCAACTATAGATGACGTAAATTTGTTACAATTTGTAAAAGCTAACTAAAATCACTCAACAAAATTTTAAATTATGCGCACACAAGATATTTTTATAGTACATCCTGAAACTGAAGAACAATCACAAGCGCTAACGGCATTTGTCAATGCGCTCAAAATCAAGTTCGAAATTTCAGCTAAAGAAAAGCCCTACAATCCGGATTTTGTGGCAAAAATTGAAAAAAGCCGCAAAGATTACAAGGAAGGAAAAGGGAAAATATATACGGTTGAAGAACTTAATGCATTATGGAAATAATATTCCTACCGGACGCTGAAGATGATTTACAGTTTTGGATTGCTACAGGCAACAAAGATATTTTAAAAAAAATAACTCAGCTTATCGATGATATTAAGATAAACCCTCACTCAGGACTTGGCAAACCAGAACCACTCAAACACCAATTAACAGGATTATGGTCTCGCAGAATTAACAAAGAACATAGGCTTATTTATGAAATAAGTGATGATAGGATTTTGATCTTATCAGCGAAAGGCCATTATCTATAAAACTTGACTTATATAAATTAAAAAGGGGTTTCAGACTTGCATCCAAAACCCCCGAAGTGTGTCTAGTCCCAATAGGATTCCCTGCCTGACTGCCGTCTTAGGCAGGCAGGGAACCTATGACCTTACTGATTTGAAGATCGGGATGCTCTATCTAGCTGAGCTATGGAACTTGTTATTTAAGATATCATATAATCTTGACGGGTAAGCGACTTCTTATAACATCATATTGGGAAAATCAACTGAAATTTGATGTAATTATATCAAAATTAAAAAGGGGATTTAAACATATCACAATTAAAAAGGGGTTTCAGACTTACATCCAAAACCCCCGAAGTGTGTGGTAGTCCCAATAGGATTCCCTGCCCGACTGCCGTCTTAGGCAGGCAGGGAACCTATGACCTTACTGATTTGAAGATCGGGATGCTCTATCCATCTGAGCTATGGAACCTGTTGTTTAAGCTAAAATATAATCTTAACGGGAAAGCGACTCATTACACCATCAGATTGGGAAAATCGACCGAGATTTGATTTAAACATATCACAATTAAAAAGGGGTTTCAGACTTACATCCAAAACCCCCGAAGTGTGTGGTAGTCCCAATAGGATTCGAACCTATGACCTACTGCTTAGAAGGCAGTTGCTCTATCCAGCTGAGCTATGGAACCAAAATATATTTTGCTTTTTTCAAAGCGAGTGCAAAGATAATATTTTATTAAATCATCATTATTCAATAAGATTTATTAAATTTGTTTAACCTATTGTTTAACCAAGCAAATTTAATGAGTAATCAATTAATTAAGAGCCCCACACTAAAGGCAGTTCTAAAGACCTGGGCGAAACCTAACGCCGATGACGAATACAGCGTATTCTTTAGAGTGACTAAGAACAGGAAGACTAACTATGTATCGTTAGGCATTAAATGCAAAGAAGAATATTGGAATAAAGAAAAAGGCCGCGCTAATGAGAAGCATCCTAACCAAGCTGCATTAAACATTATCATCACAACGAAAAAGCTTGAATATGAAAAACTCGGTCTAAATTCCATTAATGATGAAAATGACCTGCAGGCATCGGAGATGAAACAGGGTATTGAGAACGAATTCACAAATGATACCTTTCTAACATTTGTCCAGAGCAAAATTGAACAGTTCAAAGCCGGTGGTAAAATTGGTAATGCCGGGATATACAAGGATCTCAAAAATAGTATGTCAGAGTTTAAAGGGCTTAAAAAAATTGTTGAACTTAAGTTTGGGGGCATTAACTATACATTCTTATTGGATTATGAAACTCATCTATTAAAGAATGGACACGCAAAGAGTGGAATATCAATCAAAATGAGGACACTCAGAGCTTTATACAATGATGCTATAAAGCAGAGTATCATTTCTTCTTCAAAATACCCTTTCAAGCAGTATAGCATCTCATCACGTTTAAAATCAGAAGCAAACCGAAGGGCAATTCCAAGAGAACAGATCTATGCCTTAAAGGAAATTGAATTCGATCATAAGACCACCATATTTCAATCTCAGCAATACTTCCTTTTTAGTTATTATTCATTTGGCATGTCATTTGTTGATATGGCAAACTTGAAGTGGGAAAACATACAAGGGAATAAAATAACTTATGTTCGCCAAAAAACAGGAGGCCGAATCAATGTTCCCATTTCACCTAACTTACTCAACATATTAAACCTATGGATGCCTAAAACGGGGAAAGAACTTCACAACTATGTATTACCCATTCTTGATAGGACTAAACATATTACACCTACACAAAAAGATGATAGAGTCAATAAGATAATCAAACGCGTAAATAAA
>Ga0209480_10000262_pt1 | contig 45874 bp, 47 predicted proteins | sample JI61114C2DNA_FD_187501 | JGI IMG/M metagenome (GOLD analysis project Ga0209480, IMG submission 187501) | Wastewater effluent complex algal communities from Wisconsin, to seasonally profile nutrient transformation and Carbon sequestration -... | ecosystem: Engineered > WWTP > Effluent > Algae...
ATCTGAAATGATCTACATACAAAAATTCAAATCAATAGAACAATTAAAAAAAGAAGTAGATAATACATGATTCTATTATAAGAAAGAATTAAATCAAATTTAAACAAAATGAGCCCGATAAAATATCGAGCCCACTATTATCAAAATTAATTATAAATTTGTCTAAACTTTTGGGTGCAGTCTAATGTTAGGCTTTTTTATTAATATTGATCAATTAAATATTTTATTAAATCAGTTGTGGTTACAATTCCAACTAACAACTCTCCTTCACAAACTGGTAGCGCGTGAAATTCTTTTGAAGCTAATATTTCTGCAGCCTCTTTTATTGTGGTTTCTGGCGTAATAGAAACTATTTTTTTAGTCATTACTTGCTCCATGGTAAACATGTTATATACCGTAGTATCTACTACATCTTCGTCGTCATAAATAGCATCTGCAAACGAAATCCGCAACAAATCGGCATAACTTAACATTCCGACAATTTTATTGCTGTAAACCACCGGAATATGCCTAATATGGTACTTTTTGAACAAGCCTTCCGCTTTTGTTAAATCATCTGATAAGTTCAACTTCACTACATTTTTTGTCATGATAGTTGACACGGGCACTTTTTGTTTCATAATTCCAAAATTTAATGACATAAAGTTACTGAAAATATTGGCATGAAAACATGATCGATATCAGTGTTTTAAACTATAGATGAAACAAAGTACTTTTCATTATAGTTAATCATATTCTTAACTTTCAAGAATATAGAAGGAAATTTCGTCTTAAATTCCTGTGGAGATTCAAAAAAGTATTCCAATAAAACAGCAACAAATTCAAATTGATTTTCGTAAGCATAATCACGTAAAAATCCAGACTCAATTAAACGTTGCTTCACTTCAGGCTTTGAAACCACACGAAATAAATTTTGCAGCGACTCATTAAATAGAACCGAAGTAGACTTTTCACTTTTTAAAGAATGAATATGAAATGCATGCGTGAATTCGTGAAGCCCTAAATTAAGATTATCGTTTGTAATATCGATTCCTTCTTTGAAATGTTTCCATGAAAAAACAACACATTCCATTCTTGGGTTAAATTCTCCTTTGTGGTAATTATCATTTTGTGAAGAATAATAAATATCGGGATAAATAATAATTCGCTTAAAAAGAGGGTTCAAATATTCACGCATTCCGAAAGTTAACATCACATAAGTAGCAGAAATTGTTACTTTCATTTCTTCGGTAACTTCTATGTCTCTTCCTTCAAAATTATAATGAAAAATTAGTTTGGCAACTCGATGTTCGAAATAACGTTTGTATTTTGGCTTTAATCGATTGTAAAAATGAAAATTAGCAGCTAAAATATGTTTTCGGCTATCGTTTAATTTTAAAAAATTAACATTAGCAAATACAATCAAAGGTTTTTTATAGTTTCTTAAATAAACTATTTCTGTTACATAAAATCCGAATGCAAAAAAAATAGCCACAAAAGGAGAAACAACAACAAACATAGCAATGTAATCGGTTAAAAATAATTCATGTTCTATAGGTAGTGGATTCATTTATTTGGGACTATTTTACAAATAACGTAAAAATAATGTGTTTTAAAAAAAATAAACGCCAAGAAATCTTGACGCTTATTTGTGACTTCGGCAGGGTTCGAACCTGCAACCCTCAGAGCCGAAATCTGATATTCTATCCAATTGAACTACGAAGCCAAACCTCTCTCCAAAGGAGAGGGAGCGATAAAGTATTTTTTAAACTAAAAGTTTCTTTACTATTCCAGAAATTACTTTTCCTTCTGCTTTTCCTCCTATTTGAGCTGAAGCTAATCCCATAACTTTACCCATAGAAACAATACCTGAAGCGCCCGTTTCTTCGATAATTTGTGCAATAATAGCTTCAACTTCTGTTTCTGATAATTGTACTGGAAGGAATTTTTCAATTACTGCAATTTGCGCTAATTCTGGTTCGGCTAAATCTGGACGGTTTTGTGCTGTAAAGATTTCTGCACTATCCTTACGCATTTTTACCAACCTTTGTAACATCTTAATTTCTTCTGTTTCAGATAAACCATCAGTTGCTCCAGCTTCTGTTTTTGCTAAAATAATAGCTGATTTAATAGCTCTTAATGCTTCTAAAGTAACCGAATCTTTTGCTTTCATGGCTTCTTTCAAATGATCCATAATTTTTTCTTCTAAACTCATATATTTATATTTGTTGTTTGCAAATTATTTTTTTTAAATGCTTTGCAAAGGTAATAAAAAAGCCTAAAAATTGCTTTTTAGGTTTTTTAGGGTGGGTTAGTTTTTTTTTTATAGTTAATCTACATTGTCGTGAAGAAATGAATTGTTTGAACGAAGTTGAATATCGTCGTTACTATCAATTCCTAATGACATACGAGATTGGTTATTGCTTGCTGGTGTTGATGTTACATCTATTCCCATTCTTTTATAAGCTGGTTCTCTCTCTATTTCATCAATATGAGTATTGTTATTGTTGAATTTATGATTAAAATCTTTCATTTTTCTTTTGCGTTCTTCTGCTCTAAATTTTAATGTTTCTTCGATTGACATTTCCAATGGAGAAACCGCATCAAACTGAATATTGTTTTCTAATTTTTCAACTTCTTTTTTCATTGTGAAGATTAATTCTTCGTCAACAGGTTCAGATGCAATTTCTACTGGCTTAGAAGAAACTAATTCACTTTCTTTTTCCAAATAGTCTTCTAACGAATATTTAATGATACCACTCTGATTAACTTCTGTAACAGGGACTACGTTTATTGGATCTTTTACCTCAATTACACGTGTTTCTGCAGATAGATCAAAAACAATAGTACTTTCTTTTATTTCTTCTTTTGTCATGAATAAATTCAATGAGAAATTAAAATCGTCTTTAGTAACAACAAACTCAGGATCTTTTACTTCAATTTCTCTAATCTGAGGTGTAATAATTTCAAAAGTTGGCGCTACATTTGAACTAATCACTTCAAATGTTACATCAATATTTTTTAAAAACTCTGTTGTTGGCACTAAATCAATAGAATCAACCGGTGTATGAATTTCAAAAATTGACTCCTCGACATCTTCCTCTAAAGTGAAAACGATTTTTTGATCTACCGCTTCATCACAAATTGGATTAATAATATCAGCCTTAATTTCTTCTTTTTTTGAGGTTTCAAAAATTGGATTATTTACTGTAATGCCTAAAGTTGTTTTATTCATTAATTCATGAACATTTTTTTGTTCATCCTCTAAAGAGTGAATAATTTTCTTAGGTTCAGTATTAACGATTTCAGCTTGTTGTTCTACATTAAAACCTGTAGCAATAACCGTTACCGAAATAGCTTCACCTAACGCTTCTTCTTCACCAACACCCATAATAATATTTGCATTGTAACCTGCTTCTGATTGAATGAAATCATTGATTTCTCCGATTTCATCAATAGTAATTTCATTAGCTTCATCTGTTCCTGAAACGATTAACAACAATACATTTTTAGCACCTGTAATTTTATTATCGTTTAATAATGGAGAATCTAAAGCGCTCATAATTGCCTGTTTTGCTCTATCTAGCCCAGACGCAGTTGCTGAACCCATGATAGCTGTTCCGCTGTTTGATAAAACGGTTTTAGCATCTTTAAGATCAATATTTTGTGTATAGTGGTGTGTAATTACTTCAGCAATTCCTCTTGATGCAGTAGCTAACACTTCATCAGCCTTAGAAAACCCTGCTTTGAAACCTAAGTTTCCGTAAACTTCCCGTAATTTATTATTATTGATAACAACTAAAGAATCTACTTGTTTACGTAAACGTTCTACTCCAGCTAACGCTTGCTCAGAGCGAACTTTTCCTTCAAATTGAAAGGGAATCGTAACAATACCTACTGTTAAGATGTCGCGCTCTTTCGCTAATTGCGCAATTACAGGAGCCGCGCCAGTTCCAGTTCCGCCACCCATTCCTGCAGTGATAAAAACCATTTTGGTGTTACTGTCCAACATTTTTTCAATTTCTGCAATACTTTCAATTGCAGATTGTTGACCTACTTCAGGATTTGCACCCGCACCTAATCCTTCGGTAAGGTTTACACCTAACTGAATTTTATTTGGTACTGGACTATTCTGCAATGCCTGAGAATCAGTATTACAAACTATAAAATCAACACCTTTAATGCCTTGCTTAAACATATGGTTTATGGCATTACTACCTCCACCTCCAACGCCAATTACTTTAATTACGTTAGATTGGTTTTTAGGTAAATCGAATGAAATGTTTCCAAATTCTGACATAGTATCTCCTTTTTATTCTGCGTTATCTAAAAATTCTTTAATCTTATCTATATACTTATCAAAAAACGAACGTTTGATTTTGTCATCCGTTGTTTCAAGTTTCGCATGCTGAATTGTTTTTGGCTCCTCTTTTTCTTCAATAATTAGTTCTTCAACCGCAACTTGAGTATGAACTACTGCTGGTTCTTCTTTTTTTATTTCTACAAATGGTGTAGCACTTTTAGTATTATTTTTAATACTATTCATAACTAAACCAACTACTGTAGCATATAATGGACTTGATAATTCTTCATCTGAATCTCCCGCTAAATGCTCATTCGGATATCCAATTCTGGTATCCATGCCAGTGATGTACTCTACCAGTTGTTTAATGTGTTGCAATTGTGCTCCACCACCAGTTAAAACAATACCAGCAATTAGTTTTTTCTTAGAATCTTCATGTCCATATAATTTAATTTCAGCATATACTTGCTCAATTATTTCTACTACTCTTGCATGAATAATTTTTGACAAGTTTTTTAACGAAATTTCTTTTGGTTCTCTACCTCTTAATCCAGGAATTGAAACAATTTCGTTGTCTTTATTTTCTCCTGGCCAAGCCGAACCAAAACGTGTTTTTAATAACTCCGCTTGTTTTTCAATAATTGAACAACCCTCTTTAATATCTTCCGTAATTACGTTTCCTCCAAAAGGGATAACTGCTGTATGGCGGATGATTCCGTCTTTAAAAATGGCTAAATCTGTTGTTCCGCCCCCTATATCTATCAAAGCAACTCCTGCTTCTTTTTCTTCCTGACTTAATACAGCATCTGCTGATGCTAATGGTTCTAATGTTAATCCAGATAATTCCAGTCCAGCACTTTTAACACATCTTCCTAAATTACGAATCGAAGCCGCTTGCCCTACCACTACATGAAAGCTCGATTCTAATCTTCCACCGTACATTCCAATTGGTTCTTTAATCTCAGCTTGGCCGTCGATTTTAAATTCTTGTGGCAACACGTGGATAATTTCTTCACCTGGCAACATTGCTAATTTATGAACTTGTCCAATTAATATATCAATATCTAAATCACCAATTACTTCTTCTGATTTAGGACGACTGATATAATCACTATGTTGAATACTGCGAATATGCTGCCCAGCAATACCAACTACAACATCGTTTATTTTATAACCAGAATCATTTTCAGCTTCTGAAACAGCTTGCTGAATAGATTGTATAGTTTGTGTAATATTGTTTACAACACCTCTATGAACTCCTAAACTTTTAGATTTTCCTACTCCAAGAATTTCGAGCTTACCATATTCATTCTTCTTCCCTATCATTGCTACAATTTTGGTTGTACCAATATCTAATCCTACTGCAATGTTGTCTTTGTTCATAACTCTAACTATTTCTTACAAACCACTTGTTGTGTAAACATTACGTTTACCTCTTTATAACTTTTAATTAATGTATCTTTTATAGCATGATGAAAAAATGCTTTGTAATTCTTAAGCTTTGTTTTTACATTTATCGGTTTTCCAAATGCTATTTTATAATCATATTTTCTGTTAGTTAACACCACATTTCCTGAAGTCATAACTTGCGCACCTGTAATATTTTTATTTAAGAAATCATCTTTTTTTATTTCATTAAATAGAAACAAATAGGATTTGCAATTCTCTTCATTTATTTCACCAATAACTAGCGGAACTCTTGCCGAAAAATTCTCTGACAACGACATTCTGTATCCTCTTGAATCAAGATAATAGCTTTCATCATCAGTAATGACTCTTATTAATGGAGTCTTTTGAGTAATACGCGCATTTAGAAATCCATCTATTGTTGAAAAAACTTGCGCTTTTTCAATCATCTCATGATCATCAAGAATAGTTTCTAAAGTATTCAAATCTAATTTATCTTTTTGAATTGTTGATGTACCTCCTAATTTTTGTATTAACAAGTTATTAACCATTTCATGTGTTAAGAACATGTTTTCTTTTCCTACAAAATCAACATATATCCTGTTTATTTTACGCTGACTATTTCTCTTTAATGAAAGAAAATGAAAGAAAATCATTACAAAAATGATTAACACCAATCGAATTGCATGCCAATTAATTTTTCTCATGAAGCGCTTTTTTTAAATCTTTTACAAGCTCACCAATGTCGCCCGCACCAATAGTTATGAACACATCGGCATCTGAATTTTCAAAAGCCTTGACCAACTCGTCATTGCTCACTAATATTTTATTTGGATTTTCGATTTTATTCAACAACCAAGTGGAATTTATCCCTTCTATTGGCAACTCGCGAGCAGGATAAATTTCCAATAATAAAATCTCATCAAATTGACTTAAACTTTCTGCAAAACCATCTACAAAATCTTTCGTCCTAGTGAATAAATGCGGTTGAAATGCTGCAATGATTTTTTTACCTGGATACAACTCTCGAACCGCTTGATGCACTGCGTTAATTTCGGTTGGATGATGTGCATAATCATCAATATAAACTAATTTTTCTTCTCTGATTTGGAATGAAAAACGTCTTCGTACTCCTTTAAAACTTGCTAAAGCTTTAATGATTTTTTCATCTGAAACACCATAAGATTTCGCCATCGCAAAAGCTAATAATGCATTTGTTAAATTATGATGACCTGGCAAACCAAATTTTACATTTTGAACTACTTCGGTTGGTGTTTTTACATCAAACACATAAAATCCGTTTTCAATTCGGATGTTTTGAGCTGAAAAATCAGCATCGTTATTAACACCAATAGTATTTCCTTCTAATGGCAATCCTTTGATTATGTATAAATTTTCTCTTGATGTTTTAGCCGCAAATTCTCTGAATGATTCCTCAATACTTGCCGCATCACCATAAATATCCAAATGATCGGCATCTATAGAGGTTACGCAAGAAACATTTGGATATAAATGCAAGAACGAGCGATCAAATTCATCAGCTTCTACCACTGTAACTGTTTTTCCTGAACCTATTAGATTAGAATTATAGTTTTCAACAATTCCACCTAAAAAAGCCGTTACATCTACGCCATTTTCATACAAAATGTGACCTAAGATACTTGATGTTGTTGTTTTACCATGTGTTCCTGCAACTGCAAAACAATAGGTATCTTTTGTAATAATTCCTAAAACTTCAGCACGTTTTTTAATATCATATTCTCTTTCAATAAAATAATTCCATTCTGAATGTGAAACAGGAACTGCAGGTGTAACAATTACCAAGGTATTTTCTACATAAAAATCAGTTGGAATTAAACTAATATTATCTTCAAAATGAATTTCTAAACCGATAGCTTGCAATTCATCTGTTAATTGTGTTGGTGTTTTGTCGTAACCCACTACTTTTTTTCCAATATATTGAAAATAGCGAGCAAGAGCACTCATTCCTATACCTCCGATGCCGATGAAATAAACGTTATGTATTTGATTTAGATTCATATTTTTTTGTCTCAGATTTCAAGTTTGTTTTGTTTCAGGTTTTACAACTTGAAACTTAGAACTTGAAACATTTAAACTAATTTAATTATCTCTTCAACAATATCTTTTGTTGCATTTGGTTTAGCTAATTTTTTTATGTTTTGACTTAATTCTGATTGCTTACTTTCGTTAGAAATTAAATCGGAAAATACAGTTTCAAATTCAGTTTCTAATGTGGATTCTTTGATTAAAATTGCTCCATTTTTATCTGAAATTGCTTTAGCATTTTTGGTTTGATGATCTTCGGCTACGTTTGGCGATGGGATAAAAATCGTTGGTTTTCCGACAATACACAATTCAGAAACTGATGATGCTCCTGAACGAGAAATTACAACATCTGCAGCAGCGTAAACCAAATCCATTCTATCAATAAACGCTACTACTTGAACGTTTCCTTTTTCATTATATTTTGAGTAATCGTTCAAATATAATTTTCCGCATTGCCAAATAATTTGAATGTTTTTACTGAGTAAAAAATCCAATTCTTTTTCAATTAATTGATTGATTCTTCTGGCACCTAAACTTCCGCCTAAAACCAATAGTGTTTTTTTATTCGCATCTAAATTAAAATAGGCAATTGCTTCCTTTTTATCAGCAATTTTTATTAAATCTTGACGCACTGGATTTCCAGTTAAAATCATTTTATTTTTTGGAAAAAATCGCTCCAAATTTTCATAAGCCACACAAATTTTATGTGCTCTTTTTGCTAACAATTTATTGGTAATTCCTGGATATGAATTTTGCTCTTGAATTACTGTTGGAATGTTCAACATGGATGCCGCTCGTAAAACCGCTCCACTCGCAAAACCACCAGTTCCAATTACTACATCGGGTTTAAAACTTTTTATAATTTTGAATGAATTCCACATACTTGAAGCTAATTTCAATGGAAACATAACATTATCAAAAGTAATTCTTCGTTGAATTCCTGAAATCCATAATCCTTTGATGTCATAACCTGCATGAGGCACTTTTTGCATTTCCATTTTATCTTTGGCTCCTACAAAAAGAAACTCAGCCTCTGGAAAACGAGATTTTAATTCGTTTGCAATAGCAACTGCTGGATAAATATGTCCGCCAGTTCCGCCTCCGCTAATTATGAATCTTGGATCTTTCATCTATCTTTTATTTAAAACCGTGTTCATTGGATTTTGTCCATTTACTAGCACATCTCCGTTTTCATTTTCAATTAATGATTCTCGTATTGAACTTTTGATATCATTAATCTTTTTCTGATTTTCATCACTTTCTTTTTCTTCATTTAATGCCACTTGTGCATCAATAATTTGCTGCAAAGCTTCATCACGTTTGCGTTTTTCTTCTAAATCTAACGCTACTTCTTCTTCTTTTTTAGTTACACTTAAAATAATTCCAATAGCGATACACGTCATCCAAATCGAAGTTCCTCCACTACTAATCAAAGGCAAAGGTTGTCCTGTTACTGGAAGTAATTCGACAGCAACTCCCATGTTAATTAAGGCTTGAAATATAATTGGGAATCCGAGTCCAATGATTAATAGTTTTCCAAATAAGGTAGTTGCTTTTTGTGCATCGATAATGAATCGAACAAATAACAATAAATACAAAAACAGAATTCCAACTGCACCGATTAATCCGTACTCTTCCACAATAATTGCGAAAATAAAATCAGAAGAAGATTGTGGTAAAAAGTTTTTCTGTACGCTTTTTCCTGGTCCTAATCCGTATATTTTTCCAGATGCAATAGCAATTTTTGCTTTTTCAATTTGATAATCATCTTCGTTTGGTTTATTATCAAAAAAACTATCCACACGGTTCATCCATGTATCTACACGATTGGGCATTGTGTCTGGAAAAGCTTTTGCTACCAAAATAAACATAGCTAAACTCACGATTCCTGCACCAATAATGATTCCGAGATATCGCATGGGATATTGACCAATGAAAACCAACATACAAACCATTGAAAAAATCAAAGCTGTTGTTGAAAAATTCGCTGGAAGCACTAATGCTAAAACAGCAAAAACAGGAGTCCATAGTTCTAATAAAGAATCTTTAAATGAATATTCTTTATCACTTACTTTTGATAAATAACGCGCCACGTATATCATTAATACAATAAAAGCCAATGTTGATGTTTGAAAACTGATTCCTACAAAAGGAATTTGAATCCAACGACTCGCATTTGCGCCATTAATAACCGTTCCTTTAAATAAGGTATACAGCAAGAGTAAAATCACTAATGGGATTCCGAAAATAGATAATGCTTTGAAGTAATGATAAGGTGTTTTATGCACAAAATAAATAATCATAAAACCTAACATTACATGCACAAAATGTTTAAACAAATACCCAATTGTTGTGCCTTTTCCTATAACGTAAACCAAATTGGTACTTGCGCTATATACAGGCAAAAAAGAAATAAGTGCCAATAGAAAAACTATGGCCCAAATTGTTTTATCTCCTCTTATTTTACCAATTATATCAAACATTCTATATGTTTATTGTTTTTACAAATTATAAATTGCTTGTTTGAATTGTTTTCCTCTGTCTTCGTAGTTTTTAAATAAATCGAAACTCGCACAGGCTGGCGATAATAATACGCTATCTCCTTTTTCTGCTAAGCGTTGTGCAACTTGAACTGCTTCTAGCATTGATGTAGTCTCTACCATAATATCTACCACATTATTGAAAATGTTATTAATTTTTGTATTGTCAACACCTAAACAAATGATAGCTTTTACTTTTTCTCGAACTAACGGCATTAATTCATCGTAATCATTTCCCTTATCTACACCACCTACAATCCAAACAGTTGGCGTTGTCATGCTATCCAAAGCATAAAAAACCGAATTTACGTTTGTAGCCTTAGAATCGTTGATATATTGCACGCCTTGAATTTTCAATACCTTTTCTAATCGGTGCTCGGCACCTTGGAAATTAATCAAACTTTCTCTAATGGTTTGTTTTCTAATATTCAACAATTGCGCTACAGCAGTTGCTGCCATTGCGTTTTTTATGTTGTGTTTTCCCTCTAATGCAAGTTCGTTGATTGGCATAGTAAATGTGTCGTTTTTAATTGTGATATTCATGTTATTTTTTTCTAAAAATCCTCCTTCATTTTCTAGTTTTGTTACCAGCGAAAAAGGAACTTTATTTGCTTTAATCATATTGTTTTTTAACCAATTTTGAATCGCTTCGTCTTCATTATCATAAATCAAATAATCTGCTTCTGTTTGATTTTTTGTAATTCTAAATTTAGAATCAATGTATAAACTGTAATCGTAATTGTATCTATCTAAATGATCTGGACTAATGTTTGTAATAATTGCAATATGTGGCTTGTAGTTTATGATTCCGTCCAACTGAAAACTACTCAACTCCAACACATAAATATCGTGCTTGTTTTCGGCTACTTGCCAAGCGAAGCTTTTTCCAATATTTCCTGCTAATCCTACATTTAAACCACCTTGTTTTAACAAATCATACGTCAAAAGCGTTGTGGTTGTTTTTCCGTTACTTCCTGTAATTCCAACCGTTGTCGCATTAGTAAACTGAATAGCGAATTCTATTTCAGAAATTACTGGAATTCCTTTTTTAATTAACTTTTTTACGATTGGCGCTTTTTCGGGAATTCCTGGACTTTTCATTACTATATCGGCATTCAGAATAAAATCTTCTGTATGATTTTCATCTTCCCATGCAATTCCATTAATGGTAAGAACTTCTTTATAATTTTCTTTTATTTTTCCAAAATCCGATACAAAAACATCGTATCCTTTTTTCTTTCCTAAAATAGCGGTTCCTACTCCACTTTCGCCTCCGCCTAAAACTACCAGTCGCATCTTATCTTAATTTTAAAGAAACTAGTGAGGAAATCGCCAATAGAATCCCGACAATCCAAAAACGAGTTACAATTCTACTTTCGTGATAGCCTTTTTTCTGATAATGATGGTGCAATGGAGACATTAGAAAAATTCGTCTTCCTTCCCCATATTTCTTTTTAGTGTATTTAAAATAACTCACTTGTATCATTACCGATAAATTTTCTACTAAGAAAATGCCACAGATAATTGGAATTAATAATTCTTTACGAATAGAAATTGCAATTACAGCGATGATTCCACCAATTGTTAAACTTCCTGTATCACCCATAAATACTGATGCTGGATACGCATTGTACCATAAAAATCCGACTAAAGCACCAACAAATGCTGCGATGTAAACCGTCATTTCACCCGAATTTGGAATGTACATGATGTTCAAATAATCGGAAAAAATGATATTTCCCGAAACGAAAGTGAACAATCCGAGTGTTAGTACCGAAATTGCGGAAGTTCCTGCGGCTAAACCGTCAATACCATCCGTAAGATTGGCACCGTTTGAAACTGCCGTGATGATTAAAATTACCATGGGAATGAAAATCAACCAAGCATAATTTTTATAATCATCACCCATGAACGACAATACTTCTGCGTAATCGAATTCGTTATTTTTGAAAAAAGGAATTGTTGTTGCTGTTGATTTTTCTTCTAAATCCGAAGGTTTTATGTTTTTTTCAATTTTTACTCGTGATGTTAAAGTATCTTTTCTAACCGTTACATCTGGACTCAAATACAAAACTGTTCCAACGATTAAACCTAAACCAACTTGTCCAATAACTTTGAAAATTCCTTTTAAACCTTGTTTGTCTTTCTTAAAAATTTTAATGTAATCATCAATAAAACCAATAGCTCCCATCCAAAGAGTGGTAACAATCAATAAAATGATATAAATATTATTCAACTTAGCCAATAACAAAACTGGAATTAATGTCGCCAAGATAATGATGATTCCACCCATTGTTGGTGTTCCTGCTTTTGCAGTTTGACCTTCTAAACCAAGTTCACGAACTGTTTCACCCACTTGTTGATTTCTTAAATAATTAATGATTTTTTTTCCGTAAATTGTAGCAATTAACAACGATAAAATAAAAGCTAATGCCGAGCGAAAAGTAATATACTGAAACACTCCTGCTCCAGGAACGTCAAAGGCTTTGTCTAAATATTGAAAGATGTAATATAACATATAATCAGTTTAAAAGTTTATGAGTTTAAAAGTTAGCTCTTGAAAACTTTAATGGCTACTCCTTTATTTGTTTAATTGCTGTAATAACTCGGTTACTATTTGTAAATCGTCAAAATCATATCTTACCCCATTTATTTCTTGATAGGTTTCATGACCTTTCCCTGCGATTAGAATAATATCGTTAGGATTAGCTAATTGACAAGCCGTTTTAATAGCTTGTTTTCTATCTAAAATTGAAACTGTTTTTTTGAAATTTTGTGGTTCAACTCCTTTTTCCATTGCTTCAATGATGGTTTCTGGATTTTCGGTTCTTGGATTATCTGATGTAAAAATGGCTTTGTCGCTCATTGAGGAAGCAATGTGAGCCATGATTGGTCTTTTTGTTTTATCTCTATCGCCACCACAACCTACAACTGTTATTAATTGTTCATTTTTTGTACGAATATCTTCAATGGTTTTCAATACATTTTCCAATGCATCAGGTGTGTGAGCATAATCTACAATTGCTGTTATTTTTGCATCGGAAATAATAAATTGAAATCGCCCTGAAACACTTTCTAATTCTGAAAGTAAACGCAATGCTTCTACTTTTTCGATTCCTAATTCGACAGCTACTCCGTAAATTACTAATAAATTATAAGCGTTGAATGACCCAATTAATTTTACCCAAACTTCGTTATCATTGATTTTTAACAACAATCCGGATAATTGGTTTTCTAAAATTTGTGCTTTGTAATCGGCGTACGATTTTAAAGCATAAGTCAATTTCTTAGCTTTTGTATTTTGAAGCATTACCAATCCGTTTTTGTCATCGATATTAGTAATTGCGAAAGCTGATTTTGGTAAATTATCAAAAAACGATTTTTTTACATCTCTGTATTCAGCAAACGTATTGTGGTAATCTAAATGATCGTGTGATAAATTGGTGAAAACGCCACCTTCAAAACGTAACGCTTCTGTTCTTTTTTGATGAACACCGTGCGAAGAAACTTCCATAAAGCAAAATTCGCAACCTTCTTGAATCATTTGATCTAAATAAAAATTCAGCGTCAATGAATCTGGCGTAGTGTGAGTAGCTTTGAATTCTTGTTCGTCAACCATGATTTTTACGGTTGATAACAATCCTACTTTATAACCTGATTTTTTGAATAATTGATACAATAAAGAAGCAATCGTTGTTTTACCATTAGTTCCAGTAACACCAACTAATCTGATATTTTCAGAAGGATTTTCGTAGTAATTAGCTGCTAAAAAAGCCAAAGCTTCGTTAGAATCTTTTACTTTGATATAGGTAACACCATTTACAATTACACTAGGAAATTCTTCACAAATTATCGCAATAGCACCTAGACTTAAAGCTTTTTCAATATAATCATGACCATCAGAAAGTGTTCCTCTGATTGCTACGAAAACATCGTTCAATTCAATTTTTCTCGAATCGAATTCAATTTTTGAAATAGTAATATCCGTAGCTCCATGAACTGCTTCAATTCCTACTTTATATAATATGTCTTTTAATTGCTTCACGATAATTCGATTATGATAGTTTGATTTTTGTTAAAAGCTTGTCCAGATGTAAGTGATTGTTTTTTCACTTTTCCAGCACCAATAACTTTTACTTTTAATCCTAAGTTTTCTAATAATGCAACTGCATCCATTCCGCTCATTCCTTTTACATTTGGAACAATTCGTTCCTCTCTTTCAACTATTCTATAATAGTTTGAATAATCCAACTCTTGAGAAACTACTTTGGCATCAATATTTTTCACATGATTAGTTGATGGCGAATCGGTAAATATTTTTTGAGCAATTCTTTTAAAAACGGGTCCAGCAACATCCGCACCATAATATCCCGCAGCAACATTTGGTTTATGCACTACAACAATGCATGAATATTTTGGTCCGTTTGCAGGAAAATACCCCACAAACGAAGAGGCATAATACAATTTTGATCTGTCTTTATAATTTACTTGTGCTGTTCCTGTTTTTCCTGCCATCGAAAAATCTTTGGAATACAACTTAGAACCAGTTCCTCTTTTTACCACATTTTCTAATACCGCTTGCACTTTATTTAAAGTTTCTTGCGAACAAATTTTTGGATTAATCATTTCTATATTGTACTTTTTGATGATTTTGTTCCATTCTTTAATTTCGCTAACAAAAATTGGCTTAACCATCACTCCATCATTTGCAACAGCATTATACAAAGTCAGTGTTTGCAATGGTGTTACTGATAATCCATAACCAAAAGCCATCCAAGGCAATGCCACACCAGACCAACGATTTGTTCCTGGTTGTGGAATAACTGGTATTCCTTCGCCTTTAATTGGTAATCCTAACGGTTTATTTAATCCGTAACTGTTGATTCTGTCTGTAAATTGTTTTGGATTGTCTTTATAACTATTGTAAACCGATTGCACTAGAATGGTATTGGATGAAACTTCAAAACCTCTTGCTAACGAAATTTTTCCATAACCTCCTTTATGTGAGTCTCTTACTTTTCTTCCATAATATTGAATTTCTCCCCCATTTGAATCATATACGGTACTTGTATCCGCCTTTTTATCGTCTAAAACAGCAATTAAATCTACTAATTTGAACGTTGAGCCTGGCTCATGAGACTCAGCAATAGCATAATTTTGTGTTTCATAATACGATCCATCATCAGCTCTTCCTAAATTTGAAATGGCTTTAATATGCCCCGTTTTTGTTTCCATTACTACCACACAACCATGATCTGCACTATAATGTTCTAATTGTTTTAACAATGCGTGATGTGCAATGTCTTGGATATAAACATCAATTGTTGAAATAATATCATAACCATCTTGAGGTTCTTTTTCGTTAATATCACTAATAGGTTTCCATTGATTTTTAGCGATTTTTTGCATCATACGATGTCCGTTTTTTCCATTTAAATAATCTCGAAAAGCGTATTCTAAGCCTTTTCCATCTTCATTTGAACGTTCATAACCGATGGTTCTTTTTGCTACCAAACCAATTGGATGTTCTCTCACAATTTTTTGTTCGATGATTATCCCACCTTTGTTAGCGCCTTTATTAAACAACGGAAATGTTTTTAAACGCATTTGCTCGGTATAGCTCAATTTTTTAGCTAAGAAAACGTAACGACTTTTATTGGCTCTAGCTTTTTGTAATTTTACCTGATAATATCCTGCTGATTTTCCAAACATTACTGATAATGAATCGGAAAGTGCTTCTACATTTTCTTTGAAATTTTTATCAGATGGCGCCACGGCATCAAAATAAATCGCATATTCCGGAATTGAAGTTGCTAACAAGCTCCCATCTGCAGAATACACGTTTCCTTTGTTGGCTGGAATTGGAAAATTTTTAACCGTTCTTTCGTTTCCTAATTTGCGGTAATATTTTCCTTCAACCCATTGAATATTGTTTAGTTTAATCAAAACAAAAACTGCCATCATAAAAAATATGAAGGCTATAAAATACATGCGATACGATATTTTTTTATCTTCTATTGCCATATTTTTAATTTATCCCAAAAACTTTTCTTATCTTTTTTACTTTCAACTACTATTTTAACTGGGGGAACTTCTGATGGTAGAATTTGACGTGTTTTCATTTTTTTTGCCACAGTAGATTCCATTTTTAACTTCATCAATTCAGAACGGCGGTCTACAAATTCAGAACGTAGTTCTTTTACTTGACTAGTTAATTCGGCAATTCTATAATTTTTCGCATCATATTGATGATTATTGGCAATCATAATCATTCCTAAAATCACTAAAAAAACTATAAATTTCCAGTTCTTAAGAGCGTCATTACTAATAAGAAACTTGGCTTTTAATAAACTGTAAACTCCATTTTTCATGTGATTATATTTTCTCTGCTACTCTTAATTTTGCGCTTCGAGCTCTATTATTCATCGCAATTTCTTCTTCAGATGGAACTATTAATTTTTCAATAGTTTTAAAAGGAACTTCAAAATTTCCAAAGAAATCGCGTTCAGGTTCGCCTTCAAACATTCCATTCCTTACAAATCTTTTAACCAACCTGTCTTCTAATGAATGATATGAAATAACACTCAATCTTCCGCTAGGTTTCAAGATTTCTAATGATTGTACTAAAAATTCTTTTAAAACTTCCATTTCTTGATTTACTTCAATACGAATAGCTTGATAAATTTGAGCTAAAATTTTATTGCTTTTGTGTGCTGGCAAAAACTTAACCAACACTTGCTTTAACTGTTCAGAGTTTCTAATTTCTTTATCTTTTCGAGCTGTAACAATTACATTTGCCATCGCTCTAGCATTTTTTAATTCGCCATAATTGAACAACACACGAGAAATTTCTTTCTCATCATATTCGTTTACTACATGATAGGCACTGATGTTTCCTTTTTGACTCATTCGCATATCTAATTGAGCATCAAAACGGGTTGAAAAACCTCTTTCGGCCACATCAAATTGGTGTGATGAAACACCTAAATCAGCCAAAATCCCATCCACTTGTTTAATCCCATTAAAACGCAAAAATCGTTTTATGAATCTAAAATTTTCATTTATTAACACAAATCGTTTGTCGTCAATTAGATTTTTCAAAGCATCTACATCTTGGTCAAAAGCGAATAGTTTTCCATTTTCACCCAAACGACTCATAATTTCTCTCGAATGTCCGCCACCGCCAAAAGTAACATCTACATACACTCCATCAGGACGAATATTCAATCCATCAACTGTTTCTCTTAACAATACCGGATTATGATATTCCATCTTCGTCGTCATTTAAATTACCCATTACTTCTTCTGCTAAATTCGCGAAATCATCAGTTGTATTTTCAATAGCATTTTCATACTTGTCTTTATCCCAAATTTCGATGATATTAATAGCTGAATTCAACACAATATCTTTATCGATTTGAGCAAAAACCACTAAATCTTTTGGAATCAAAAGCCTTCCTGTCACATCAATCTCTACAATTTTAACTCCTGCCGTAAATCTTCTAATAAAATCGTTGTTCTTTTTCACAAAACGATTTAGTTTATTGATTTTCAACATCATTTTATTCCATTCACTCATCGGAAATAACTCTAAACAAGGTTGAAAAACCGAACGTTTCAACACGAAACCTTCCTCCAAAGAACCAAATTGTTTCTTTAGTGACGTAGGTAGCATCAGCCTTCCTTTGGCATCCACTTTACATTCATATGTTCCGATTAGTGTTTTCAATTTTTTACTTCGATTAGAATAAGAACAAAATTAGAAAAATTTTACCACTTTTTACCACAAAATACCACTTTGTTGATAAGTTTCTGTATACTACAACAACAATAAATATTTTTAACCAAAAAAAGTTTGAAAAAACAAAGGTTTTGAAGAATTTAGAATATGAAAACTAAGTCAAATATTTTTTTTAAAAACTTAAAAATTGTTGATAACTAATATTTTACAATCTGTAAAATTTAAAAATAACTGTGTCAAATTTTTCTTTACTTTCTTTAATAAATATAGTATATTTGCCGATTATTAAGACCTAATACCTTAAGTGGAATTTATGTTAAAAAAAGAAAAAAAATACACCTATTTTGAAGCTGGCGAAGGAACCCCAATAATCATTCTTCATGGTTTAATGGGCGGCTTAAGTAATTTTGATGGTGTGGCTAATTTTTTTCCTCTTAAAGGATATAAGGTAGTAATTCCTGAATTGCCTATTTATACACAAAATATTTTAAAAACCAACGTTAAAGCCTTTTCAAAATTTGTTAAAGACTTTATAATTTATAAAGGATTTAATCAAGTAATTCTTGTGGGAAACTCGTTAGGCGGTCACATTGGCTTATATTTCACTAAAATATATCCAGAACTTGTAAAAGCTTTAGTGATTACAGGAAGTTCGGGTTTATATGAGAGTGGAATGGGCGAAAGCTACCCAAAACGTGGTGATTATGAATATATTAAGAAGAAAGCAGAAGACGTTTTCTACAATCCAGAAATTGCAACTAAAAAAATTGTTGATGAAGTTTTTGCAACAGTTAATGATAGAATAAAATTAATTAAAACCTTAACAATTGCAAAGAGTGCTATTCGCCATAACATGGCAAAAGATTTACCTAAAATGACTACACCAACATGCATTATTTGGGGTAGAAACGATAAAGTAACACCACCAATTGTAGCCGAAGAGTTTGGCAAATTATTACCAAATTCGGAATTATTTTGGATTGATAAATGTGGACACGCTGCCATGATGGAACATCCAGAAGAGTTCAATCAAATTTTGTTTGATTGGTTACAAAAGAAGAATTTATAATGATTCCCCTTTTTGGGGAATTTTATTTTATAGCATATGAAAATTAATACCGCCGAATTCGTAATTAGTAATTCAGAAGTAGATAAATGTCCGAAAGACCGCTTACCTGAATACGCATTTATTGGTCGTTCCAATGTAGGGAAATCATCTTTGATTAATATGTTGACGAACCATAAAAATTTGGCGAAAACATCGTCAAAACCAGGAAAAACTCAATTAATCAATCACTTTAAAATCAACAACAATTGGTTTTTAGTCGATTTACCTGGTTATGGCTATGCGCGAGTTTCTAAGAAAACCAAAGCCGTTTTCCAACAATTTATTATGGATTATTTTGAACAAAGAGAGCAATTAGTTTGTGCCTTTGTTTTAATTGACATTCGATTAGAAGCTCAAAAAATTGATTTGGAGTTCATGGAATATTTAGGGGAAAACGAAATTCCATTTGCAATAATTTTCACCAAATCGGATAAACTAGGGAAAAATAAAGTGAATAATCATGTGGAATCTTATAAAAAGCAATTGCTAGTTGGAGATTGGGCAGAAATACCTCCTTATTTTGTTACTTCATCACTAGAAGCTATTGGTAGAGAAGGTATTTTAGAATACATAAATCAAATTAATGAAGATATTTTTAAAGATAATGGATTTGTTTAGAGACAGTGACTAGTCTAGAAAATATCGATACAGAATTCATTAGGACTAATCAACTTTTAATTCCATTTTTTCGGCAAAGTAATCACAGAAATCGCGCATGGTATCTGACATTTTCTCATCAGCAGTTGCGCGTTGAAATGTATCTGCCATTGCTACTAATGTTTGATGAAAAAAATGCTTCATTTCATCTACTGGCATATCTTTGGTCCATAAATCAATACGAAGCGTTTCTTTCGTTTTACTATCCCAAACTGACAATAACATAGCTTTGGCCTCTTCTTGCTCAATTCCACCGTCTTGTGCAGTCCATAATAACTTATCTGGAACATTATTTTCGTCTAAACCTACTGTGATTTTTATGTCTGATAATTTCATTTCTTTATTGTTTCTTGGGTTTGTATTTTGAATTTTCGAAGATAGTTTTAGCATCCATTGCTAATAAATCTTTTAAAGTAACTTCTTTATTATTATTCATATAACTTCTAACAATTTGCCAACCTAACCATTGACCAACTCTTCCAGGAATTTGATTATCAATTTCTAAATAAAATTTTGAAAACGGAGCTGGATTTATAAATCTTTGTTCATTTTTAGGATTTGAATCGTACAATAATTTATTTTCGACTAAATTGCTCCACATATAATATTCATTTTCCTGACAAAATTTTAGTTGTAAATCGGTATAACCTATTTTATCTGTATCAGAATATTCTGGAATTAATTTATCTTTCACATACAATTCTTTTCCGTAATAAATCATTGCAGAAAGTAATGTTCTATCAATTGGAGGCGCTATTTTTCCGTAACAAAAACTAGAAACTAAATTTGGTAAAATCTGATTTTCTTCAAATTCATATTTCTTAAATTCAGGAAAATCAACATAAAAACGGTGATCTTTTCCTAAATAACAATCCAGCGAAACCAAAGCCAATGTATCTACATAAAAAACTCTTCCGTCTGTATCTACTTCATTAATTAAAGTTATTACACGAGGGGTTTTGTGTTTTGGAAAATAATATTGCACATGCGCAAACAACTTTTCCATGTCGGTTTCGATTTTTCCTAATTTTGGATATTTCATTTGAACTTCTTTATAAAGTTCTTTCAATAATGGGTTTTTTAATTTATTGACCCAAACCGAATCAGGATTCCCTGCTGGAAAAAAAAATGGATACTTTACTTTAATTAAAGGCAATTCCTCTGGTTTTGACCCCCAGAAAATTTGATCAAAACGCTCAACTTTGAATTCTACTGGAATTTGAGCTACTGCTTCTTCAACTTTACTTTCCTCTTTGCATGAAAATAAAGAAACTGCAATAAGTATGTTTAATAATTGCTTCATTAGAGGTATTTTTTATATTTTTATCAAAACTAAAATAGGTTGCAAATATACAGTTATCGACTCATAAATTTTCATAAAAAAATGACAAATTCTATTACATTTCAGTCCGAAAAAATAAATCAACATATTGTGAAATGGTTGCTTGACTATGCTACTAACGCAAAAGTAAAGGGTTTTGTTGTGGGGATTTCGGGCGGAATTGACAGCGCATTAACTTCAACACTTTGTGCGCAAACTGGCTTACCTACGTTGTGCGTGGAAATGCCTATTCATCAGGCAGAAAGTCATGTAAACCGAGCCAACGAACATATTGATCAATTAAAAAAACGTTTCCCGAATATTTTTAACGAAAGAGCGGACTTAACTCCGATTTTCGAAACGTTTAAAAATCAAGTTCCTTCTTCAGAAAATGAAGCAATTTTAAATTTATCTTTAGCTAATACTCGTGCACGTTTACGTATGACTACATTGTATTATTTTGCTGGTTTACACGGATTTTTAGTTGCTGGGACTGGAAATAAAGTAGAAGATTTTGGCGTAGGATTTTTTACAAAATATGGCGATGGTGGTGTAGATATTAGTCCTATTGCCGATTTAATGAAAAGCGAAGTAAGGCATCTTGCTACATATTTAAAAGTTCCCGAAAGCATTTTAAAAGCAAAACCAACGGATGGCTTATTTGGAGACGACCGTAGCGATGAAGATCAAATTGGTGCGAATTACGATGAGTTAGAATGGGCGATGTTGCAAATGGAGAAAGGTAAAAAAGTGGAAAATTTTACTGGAAGAGAGACACATATTCTTTCAATTTACAAAAGACTAAACACCATCAATCAACATAAAATGAACCCAATACCTGTTTGTAAAATTCCTAAAAATTTAAAATAAATATCAAAAATTAACAATAAATTACATTTTTTAATTAACTTTGAATAAATTAACCACCCAAAAATTTAATTTTTTAAATTATGATTAAGATATGTATAGCAGATAGTTTACCGGTTGTAACCAAAGGCTTACAAGCTTATTTTAATGGAAATTCTAAATTTGAAGTTACTACAGTTGCAAAGGATTTAGAATCTCTTCTAAGCGAATTGAATTCTAAGAAAATCAACATTCTTTTGCTTGATATAGAGCTGAGTGGTCTTTCCAGTATTAGAGATATCAAAAAATTATTAAAAGATTTTCCAAAAACAAAAATTGTTTTATTTACATCTGTTTCTGAACAAATGTATGCCCCAACTGCTATAAAAGCTGGTGTTTCTGCATATATCTCAAAAAAAACAGAATTAAAAGAAGTAGAGAATACTCTTTCAAGAGTTGTTGATGGTTCAGTTGTTTTTAGTGATGTTGTTAAAAAAAACATTGAGCTACTAAGCAAAGGAAAAAAATCGGAACGGTTATTTAAAAAATTATCTACAAGAGAAATTGAAGTGCTTCGCTATCTAAACGATGGAAAAAAAAACAAAGAAGTTGCTCAAATTTTAGGCTTAGACGAAAAAACTATCAGTACATACAAATTAAGACTTTTAGCCAAATTGGGTGTAACCAACTTAGTTGATTTATTGAAAAAAGCGAAAGATTTAGAAATAATTAGTTTTGAATATTGACACTATCCTAAAAAGTGTGTAAGTTTAAAAATATAGGGGTTTGACTTTTTAATTAAAGCTGAACCCTTTTTTTAAATATAGTTAAGAACTGGTTTGGAATTACTAGAAAAAAGTGGACAAATTTTCACACACCCTAAGCTGCTATTTTTAAATTGTTAATAATTGATTTTGATATTCTAAAATAGTTAAATTATTTAAGTGTTTGTGTCTCCTTTTTGTGTTATAAAATGTTTCAATATATTCAAAAATTGATAATTCTGCTTCTTGTCTAGTTTGATAACGATTTTGATAAATTAGTTCTACTTTTAGGGTTTTAAAAAAGCTTTCCGCTACAGCATTATCCCAACAGTTTCCTCTTCTTAACATACTTCCTGTAATAGATTTATGTTTTTTTAATTCACAAATAAATTCTTCACAAGCATATTGTATTCCTTTATCAGAGTGGAAAATCAAAGATTGATTGTTCTTGATAGAACGATTAATTAAAGCCATTTTAAAAGCTTTAATACTTGTGTCTTTTGTTCTCATTGTTGAACTCAAAGCCCAATCACTTTTCTATCAAATAAATCAATTACAGAAGTTAAATATAACCAGCCTTGACTTGTTCTGACATAAGTAATATCTGATACCCAAGCTTGATTTTCTCTGTTAACATTAAATTCTAGGTTCAATTTATTCTCTACTACTGGGTATTTATGTAATGAATCTGTTGTTACTTTGAATTTTCGTTTAACAATACTCTGTAAAAAAGTACGCTTCATTAACTTCCTAACCAATTATTTAGATGCTTTAAATCCTAATATCTCTAACTCTTTGACAATTCTTGGACTGCCATATCTTTTTTTGCTTTGATAGAAAATCTTTTTAATCTCTTCTGACAAAACTTGATTATAGATTTTTCTTTTCGATGGAATCCTAATCAACCATTTGTAGTAACCGCTTTTACTTACTTTAAAGACTTTGCACATCTTCTCAACAGGAAATTCATATTTATAACGTTGTATAAATCTATATTTTACTTGTCGCTCTTGGAAAAGATGCCAACTGCCTTTCTAAATATATCACGCTCTAATTTTATATCGGCTAATTCTTTACGCAATCTAATTAATTCTTGCTCTTCAGGGCTTTTTATTGGAACTGATTTATTTGTTAATTTCCCTCTATTAAACTCTTTTTCCATCATTTAATATTATCAGTGCTAACATTCAATTCGTTAGCAACACTTACCAAACTGCAACGCTTATTGTTCAATTCTACTGCTTTAAGCTTGAATTCTAAACTGTAAATTCTTCTCTGTCTTTCCATTTTTCAAAGTTACAGAATAAGGTCTTAAATATTTCGTCCACTCAAAGGTAGCAACTCCAGTGATCAATTTAACCGTTTTTTCCACCTTGAATACAAAAACTCCAAATATTTCTCGAAGCCTTTTTCATTTATAAAATTCTTTGTCTATAATTTTCTATTATCTTTAAAGAATTCTTTACTAAATTATCAATAATAACTATGAGTACATTTGTAATCGCACAACGATTAAGCGGAGCTTATAAATATGAGTTTGTTTCTAGAAAGGGAAAAACAATTTTCACAAGCAACGATTTTGAATTGCGTTTTGAATGTGAAGAAGAAATAAAAAAACTTAAAAGTTCTATAGAGCGATGTATTTTTATGCGTTTTAAATCTTCTAGTGAAAAATTTTTCTTCCGGATAATATTAGATGATCATGAAGTGGCTGTTAGTAGAAGATATACCACTCAGTTATTGCTTCAAAAAGGAATTGATGAAATTATCAAGTATGCAGACAAAGCAGAATTTTTAGATTTTTCATCTAACGAAGATATATTTGGCAGTTTGTAGATATAAAAACACCCATTTAATTCTACCGTCTAGACACATCTCTAAAGAGTATTTAGTTTTGAATAATTGCGAAAAATTTTTGTAGTCCAAATTTAAAGAAGTTGTGATGCCCGATTATTTTTCAGAAAAAGATGTTTTGCTTAGATTGATAATTTTAGAACCTTATAAATAAGGTTTGATTTTATTTGATAAATCTTGGTTAAATTGGCATTATTTGGCTTTCGTTTTGATACTACTAAAGTTTAAATAATTTTTACATATAAGATTTCTTTTCTTCTATGGGAAGCGTTTTTTTTGATGGCTTCTATTCCAAATTTTAACATTAGAAAATCTATAAGTAATAAGCTTTTGTTAATCAAAAACAAAACTTGTAGTAGTTGTTCTATTAAAACCAATATATTCATTTTTTTTATTCATTCCTGTGATTATAAAGGTTGATTTCACTAGGGGGTTGCCCTAAGATACATAGAACAGACTTTGTACTAACGTAACTTACACAATTAGATGGTAATTATTGATAATGTCAGCTTCACTAATATTATCATTTTATAAAAAAACCATACATTGCTTTCTACTCGAAGTACCTAATTAGCGGATTAAATAAACACTATTGGCAAGCAAGCGATTGAGAATAAAATTTTTTCTATTCTCAATCGCTTGTCTTTTAAATTATTGAAATATTATTGCCTGTATTTTTATATATTAAAAATAAAAAATGTTTGTGTCTAGACGGTAGAATTAAATTGATGTTTTTATATTAGAAAGTTAAAAATTATTTTTTAACAACTTCTTTAACGTCTTTTACAGCTTCTTCAACTTTAGCAACAGCAGAATAAGCAATTACAGCTTTAGAGTCTGCAACAGTTTCAATAGTTTATTCAATCACAGCAGCAATAGAATCAGTAGTAACTTCAATATTTTCGGCAGTTTCTTTACAGTAAAAAAACATAGCAGCAACAACTGCTAAACTTAAAACATTTTTTTTAGTCTTACTAAATTATAAAAGGTTAAAAATATTGTTCTGAATTGATTTTTACAATTTTGCTTTTTTATAGTTTTAAAAAAAAAGCCCCACTTGGTGGAGCTTATTTTTTCTGTCAGCAATAAATTACTTTACTTCTTCTTTAACTGCTTCAACTGCTTCAGTAGCAGCTCCTTCAACTTTTGCAGCAGCAGAATCAACAGCAACAGCAGCAGAATCAGCAACAGCTTCAACAGTTTCAGTTACTTCAGCAGCAGTAGAATCAACTACAGTTTCTGCTTCAGCAGCAGCTTCTTTACAAGAAACGAACATAGCAGCAACAACTGCTAAACTTAAAACAACTTTTTTCATCTTACTAAATTATAAAAGGTTAATTATTAATTCGGAGCAAAGATATAAATTTTTTAACATGTTAAAATATTTTTAGACATTTTTTTTGATTTTTTTTCTTTGGATTCCGAAATGCTTTATTTCAAATGTCGTGCCAAATTTTTGATTTTTTAAAATAGTTGTAATTATTTGATTATTTGATACTTAGAACAAACAATTGTTATTTCTTCAATAAGATTTTTCGCACCAGCAAACTTGTCAATTATAAATAAAATATAACGAGTATCCACCATAATATTTCGACAGATTTCAGGGCTATAATAAATGTCGCTCATTGTACCTTCCCAAACTCTATCAAAGTTCAATCCAATAAGGTTTCCTTGTGCATCTAAAGCAGGGCTTCCTGAATTTCCACCAGTAGTATGATTTGTTGCAATAAATGCCAATGGCATTTTTCCATTTTTATCAGCATATCTTCCGTAGTCTTTCGCATTGTACAAATCGATTATTTTTTTTGGAATATCGAATTCGTAATCGCCCGGAACATATTTTTCGATAGCTCCATCTAAATAACTTACTGGTTCGTAAATAACTGCATCGCTTGGTTTATATCCTTTTACTTTTCCATAAGTTACACGTAATGTACTATTCGCATCAGGGAAAATTCTATCGTTAGGGAAAAATTCCATAATTCCTTTCATGTAGGTTCTTTGTAAAGCAATGTTTTTTAAATTGATTTCATCAAACTTAGGCGCAACATTTTTTTGATAACTATCAGCAATCGATTTTACCAATTTATACGCAGGATCTTGATTCAACTTTTCTAAAACAGATTTTGCATCACCATTCAATACTTCTTTTAAACCATTGTAGTTGGTTAATTTAGATGAACCAAAAACACTTGCTGTTAAATTTGAAGCATTAATATTGTTTAAACTTTCAGGTAAAAATTGTTTTGGTGATTTCGTAGCATACAAATTAATCAATTGTTCAAAAACTTTTTCATCAACTTGAGCGCTGTAATCTTTATATAAACTTTCAAACCCTGAAATTAAATTGTTTTTTCTATCATTAAATGCTTGTTCACCTTTTGTGTTATAAACTTGCTCTAATTGGTATAAGCGATATCCAAAAGATAAAATTTCAGAATTACGTAAAACCACTTCCGTAAAGTAATCTCTCGCAATCGAATACTCTTTAATATCTGTATAATTTTTCTCAAAGTCAGCTAAAATAGTTCCGTATTCTGCTTGTTTGCCTGCTTTTTTAACTCTTTCTTGGAATTTCTTTTCGAAATTTTTTTTGATAGCAACTGCATTTGATTTTTTCAAACCTTTAGTTTCTCCAATCCATTTTTTCCAGTAATTTGCAACTCCAGCATATTTTGAAGCATATTGAATTTTAATAGTATTATCTTTTCTCATGAAACCATCTTGCACTTTCAAAGCAGCATCACGAATTTCAACTTTCGCAGGATTCAAATTATTTATAATTTGCTCTACGGCAAATGAAGGCAAATATTCTTGTGTTCTTCCAGGATAACCCATTACCATTGTAAAATCGTTTTCCTGAATTCCTTTTGTAGAGATTGGAAAAAAGTGTTTTGGTTTGTAAGGAACGTTGTCTTTTGAATATTTAACAGGACGATTGTTTTTGTCTGCGTAAACTCTAAATAACGAGAAATCTCCTGTATGACGTGGCCAAACCCAATTGTCGGTATCTGAACCAAATTTCCCGATGGAACTTGGTGGTGCTCCTACTAAACGAACATCTTTGAAGGTTTCGGTTATAAATAATAAGTATTGATTTCCATCATAAAAAGCACGAATCATTGCGTCTTGCCAAGTTTCTTTTTGAAAATTTTTACTTACCGTCGCAATGTTTTGCTGGATTTTATTTTGTTTATCGCTTTCCGAATGAAGATTTAAAACACCTTCAAAAATTTTATTCGTAACATCTTCAATTTTAATAATAAAGGTTACTGTTAAATCTTTGTTTGGCAATTCATCTTGCATTTTATAAGCCCAAAAACCATTAGTTAAATAATCATTTTCCATCGTAGAATGACTTTGAATGTTGTCATAACCACAGTGGTGATTGGTTAAAAGAAGTCCTTTCGGAGAAATCATTTCCGCTGTACAACCTCCATCAAAATGAGGAACAGCATCTTTTAAACTAGAATTGTTTACCGAATAAATATCATCAACACTAATTTTCATTCCCAAAGCTTTCATTTCTTTTTCGTTGGTTCCTTTTAATAACGACGGAATCCACATACCTCCTTGTTGTGCTTGAACATGGAAAACAACTAAAATAAGTAGTAATTTTAAAAATTTCATGAGTATAGTTTTATTTGGTAACTTTATTGTAGTTTATTAATTTTTGATTGTGAATTATAAAATCATGTGCAAGATACAATTTTTGTACGTTTTCTTTATGAGGTTCTACTTCTAAATAGAGAAACTTTAACTCTAATTTAGTAACTTGCTGTTTGCAGATTCAAGAATTTAACGCACAAATTTATACGATTATAATTTAATTTTTTTCATGGAAAGTTTAACTTTTGCATAGTAATCGATGAAATACATAAAATTTTCGATAAAAAACACTTTTTTATTTGTCTATTTAAAAAAAATAAATATATTTGACACTTTTAATAACAACATAACTGCAAGATTAATAATGACTTACAAGTTTTTACCCCTAATTTTATTTTGTGTTTTTTCGTTCAAACCTTTAAATAGAGCTGATGTAGAAAAAAATGTGATTTTAAAAACAGATCCAAAATTAATAGTAACTAATGCAAAAACAACATTAGAGACAAAGTGTAAATTTTTTTATAGAACTATTGATGCAAATGATCTATCATTACCAAGATTTGATAGTTTTCTTGCTGCTTTTAAAGGATATGAACAATTAAAATCTCAAGGTAAAATCACAAATGAAATTTTAACTGTAATTGACTTTAGTTTATCTTCAACTGAAGAAAGAATGTGGGTTATTGACATGAAAAAACAAAAAGTAATTTTAAAATCATTAGTTGCTCATGGAAGAAATTCAGGTGTTAAATATGCTACAAATTTTTCTAATGAAAACGAATCGTATAAAAGCAGTTTAGGTTTTTATCTAACAGGAGAAGTTTATCAAGGTAAACACGGACTATCATTACGTCTAGACGGAATCGAATATGGGATTAATGATAAAGCTCGTGATAGAGCAGTAGTTATTCATGGTGCTGATTATGTGAGTAAAAAGCTAGCAAGAGCGCAAGGTTACATTGGAAGAAGTCAAGGTTGTCCTGCTGTTCCTTATGAAATACATAAAAAATTAATTCAAGCTATTAAAGACAAATCGTGTATTTTTATTTATCATCCTTCAAGAAATTATGTAGCTAAATCGAAGTTAGTTTCTTAATTACTTCTTAATTTTTCAAATAATTTTTTATCTAAATTATAGATATCTTCTCTAAATTGAAGTTGATTGTTTTCTAACCAACTTGTCCAATAAAAAATATAAACATTTACAGTGTCTTTAACGGATACTGTTTTTGTTTTTTCTCGTTTTATAATGGAATCAATTTCTGCAGATTCCCATTTCTCTGCATTTTCTTTAACTAAAATTTGTTTAGCCAAAACCAACGGATTTTCAACACGAACACAACCCGAACTCAAAGAGCGATAGTTTTTTACAAAATAATCTCGATGATTTGTATCGTGTAAATAAACCAAGTGATTGTTAGGGAAATTAAATTTTACTAATCCCAATGAATTATTATAACCGGGTTTTTGAACATATCGATAACTGTTTGCTCTTGCTGGATTCCAAGCGTAAGGATTTACTTCTTGTCCTTTGTTATCGTAAATGGTAAGTTTTCTGGATGGAAAATAATTTCGGTTTTTTGAAGCCGAGGGTGTCAAATCTTCTTTAATTATTGTTGGCGGAATAGTCCAAGTTGGGTTAAAAACAAAGTTTGAAAGTTTTGAAGTTAAGATTGGCGTTTTTCTTTGTGCCGTTCCTACCACAATTTTGTGTATAGCCAAAGTATCGTTATCTACTACATAATTCAACATATATTCTGGAAGATTTACAATTAAATATTGTTTTCCTAAATCGTTTGGATACCAACGCCATCTTTCTAAATTGACAAGAATTTGCTCTCTTCTTTCATTTTTTGTTACGTTTAACGCATATAAAGTTCCTTTTCCAATAACTCCATCTTGAAGTAACCCGTGACGGCCTTGAAACTTTTTAATCGCTTTAAAAGTTATTGTGTCGTATACCCAAGTTACAACGCTATCTTTATTTTTATAATCGTTCCAATAAGCTAATCGTTTTTTAATTTTTACCATTTCTGGCAGAGTGTCGTTCAAAACAATTTTATCTTTTTTAATTTCAATTTTAGAAAAAGTATTATTTGGGAATTTATCTAATGCAATTAAACTTTTTTTAAGTAATTGATATACAATGTGATTTGGTTTTATTTCTTTAAAAGTGGAAGCTACTTTTTGTTCCTTAATTGCATTTACCAATAAAGGTGAAAGAGCTATTTCTTTAGGTTTTAAATCCCAATCGGTATATAATTCTTTAGGATTTAATTTGCCTTTGTGTAAGTGAAGCGCTAATTTTTCGAAAGATTCTGTAAGTAAAATATCATATTTTATAATGTCTTCATCAGACAATTCGGCTCTTTTTGCTTCTAAAATATCAATAAATTCGACTGAATAATCTCTTGGATTTAAACCTTCTTGATAACAAAATTTGATTTCGTTGATTAAGTCTTTTCGGTTTTCATCCAAATACCAAATTTCGTGAAAATTCAATTTTTGGTAATATAATTTTAGACTATCTGATTTATCTTCAATAAGTTCAGGATTAACAGGTCGAATAATTACGTTATGAATTGTATCTTTAATAATACTATCATCAAAAGCAATAGTTTTTTCTTCTTTTTTACAATAAATAAACAAGGTTAGAAATAATAGAGAAGTAATTATCTTCATAGGGGAAATCCGTTTTGACGTATAAATGTAATGAAAATCTTTTTAATTTCTCTTCAACATCACAAAATGAATGCCAACATTTGGAATATAAAAGGAATCACCAACTACTACATAGCCCAATTTTTTATAAAACGAAACAGCTTTTTCACGAGCATTAAACCAAATTAATTCTGTATTTTCATCAAAACAAAATTTTTCAGCGGTTTTTAAAAGTTGTTCGCCAAATCCTTTGCTTTGAAAATCTTCTAAAACTGCCATTCCTCTAATTTGAAATTGTGTTTTAGCTGTAAAAAGAGGTGAATTTGTTTTATAAACCGAAACAACTCCAATTATAGTTTCTTCTTCAAATAATCCAAAATGAGTTGTTGTGGTGGCATCATCTCCGATAAAATGACAAGTTTCAACTGGTTTTCCTTTTCTTAATACTTCTTGGCGAACTGTAAAAGTTTCTAAATAGGTGATTTTTCTAACAACTGACATTTCTAACTTTTTGTATTTTAACGAATTAACAAATATTGATAAAGCTTCAACAAATTTATAACAAAGGAATTGAAAAAATATGCTTAAAAATTTGCAATTAAAAAAACTTTTAAAGTATATTTGCACCCACAAAATAAGTATTTAGTTGCTTTTTTGAATTGCGGAAGTAGCTCAGTTGGTAGAGCTCCAGCCTTCCAAGCTGGTTGTCGCGAGTTCGAGCCTCGTCTTCCGCTCCAAAACAATATAAAGTTTTAAAAATTATTACCTGCGGAAGTAGCTCAGTTGGTAGAGCTCCAGCCTTCCAAGCTGGTTGTCGCGAGTTCGAGCCTCGTCTTCCGCTCTATAAAAAAAGCCTTGCGTTTGCAAGGCTTTTTTTATTTCAATTCGTTTAGCTCAGTATCAGGGGCAATTTCTATTGGCATTTCGCCTCTTTTGAAAATCCAGGCGGTTAAAGTTCCTTTTAATTTAATAGAATCACCTTTTACAGCTAACCAACTTCCTTCTCTCAATCCAACTACAGGTTGTGAATTAAATTGATGAAATTCATTAATTCTCGTTTCGCGTGTTTCTCCCATGTGTGTTGAACCTTCAATTGGATCTAAATAATGGGGATTAATATTAAACGAAACAAAACCTAGTGTTCTAAAACTCGGCGGATATACAATCGGCATATCGTTTGTAGTACTCATGGTTAAACCGCAAATGTTACTTCCAGCGCTAGTTCCAAGATATGGCGTTCCGTTTTTAACTACTTTTTCTAAAGTATCAATTACATTATTTTTGTACAATTGGCTTACCAATAAAAAGGTGTTTCCTCCGCCAGTAAAAATTCCTTTGGCGTTTTCAAGTGCAGTTATTGAGTTTTCAAACTCGTGAATTCCTTTTACTGTGATGTTAATTTTGGTAAAAGCTTCGCTAACTTTTTTAGTATATTCATCATGTGAAATACCGTTTGGTCTTGCATATGGAATAAAAAGCAACTCCTTTACGTTTGAAAAGAAAGACTGCAATTCAGGTAATAAATAATCTAAATAGTCACCACCATGTAAAGTTGATGTGCTAGCAATTATAATATTTTTCATTAAATTATTTTTTTACAAATTTAAACCATTCTATTAACATAAGTTTATCATCTTGTTAGGATTTCGTTTTGAGGTCTATTTGGTACATTTACAAAAATATTCAATTTCAATTCATGCTAAAAAAACTACTTTTCTTCTTTTTCATCTTTCCAATGTTTATTTTTTCTCAAAATGATACGATCATAAAAGGGAAAGTAGTTTCTGAGTCTAATAGTTTAGAAGGAATTCATATTTTTAATATTTCTCAAAAAACGGGAGAAATTACTGATACTCGCGGTTATTTTAATATAAAAGTTAAGATTAACGATACACTTCAATTTAGTGCGGTTCATTTAAAAGCAACACAATACATTATTAAGCAAAATGATTTAAAAGAAGAATTAATTTTCGTTCAAATGAAATCTTTAATTAGTGAGCTTGATGAAATTACATTAACGGAATATAAAAATATTAATGCGGTTTCATTAAGAATTGTTCCTGCGAATCAGAAAACATATACACCTGCCGAGCGAAAACTTGCCACAGCTGACGAGTTTCATTGGTATAGTCCATTGTTAATTCCATTAGGAGGAATGAGCGTTGACGGATTAATTAACTCGGTTAATGGAAGAACAAGCATGTTAAAGAAAGAACTTATTGTTGAACGAAAAAAGCAGTTACAAGCCAAAACTTCAGATTCTTTTGAAAGAAAATATTTCGTAGAAACCTTAAACATTCCTGAAGATTATGTTGATGGTTTTTTGTTTTATATTGTTGAAAACGAAAGGTATGCAAGAGCAATGAAAGATAAAAACAAAACAATGGCAACGTTTATTTTATCAGGATTAGCAGTTGAATATTTAAAACTGAAAGAAATAGAAATAGAAAAATCACCAAAAGATGAGAAATAGCATTTTACTTTTTTTTATTTTAGTAATAACTCAAATTGGTTTCTCGCAAGGGATAGAACGAAAGGTGTTGCGCGGAAAAATAGTAGCCGACTCTTTAGAAGTTGAAAATTTAACCGTTTATAATATTACTTCAAATGTTGGAGCAATTACTGATGTTGATGGTAAATTTTCAATCAATGCCAGAGCAACGGATACATTATTTATTCAAGGACTGTCTTATGATTCAAAACGATATGTATTAACAGATAAAGATTTTTGGTTGCCAGTTTTAGAAATAAAGCTGCATGTAAAAATCACGGAGTTAAATGAAATTATAATTACACCTTATACCCTAACAGGAGACTTAAAAGAAGATACCAAACGAATTCAAGTATATGGAGAAGGTTTCTCAAAAATAGATATGAGAATCAAACACTATGAAGATGATGTTAGGATGGGAACACCTATAAACACAGCATCGCCAAATGTTTTTGCACCAACAGGAGTGAATTTACTTGGTATAGTAGTTGGAATAGCAAATTTAGTTGGAATAAAAGGAAATCCAAAAAGCAATTCTGAACGTGTTTTTGAAGAAAGAAGAATACGAGATTTACAATCAAAATCATTTTCTAAACACATGCTGGAACGATTTTCACATAATTTTTTCATAGAAACTTTAAAAATTAAAAACGAAGATATTCCAATGTTTATGAGTTTTGCCGAATTAAACGTTTACGAACTTTCGCCACTTTTAAAAGCCGAAAACGAGCTGAAATTAATCGAATATTTAATTAACAAATCGGCAGAATTCAAATTGCAAAAAGAAAAAGAATAATTCCTATTTTTACCACATGAAAAAGAACCTGTTACGATTTGTTTTGCCAATTATCTTGATTGTGCTGTTAAGCTCATTTGCTTTACATAAATTTTATGTTTCGGTTACCCAAATTGATTATGTGCCTTCAAAAAAGAGAGTAGAAATAACATCTCGAATTTTTATTGACGATTTAGAAAAAGCACTTACTAAAAAGTATAACAAAAAAGTAAACTTAACATCTACTAAAGAATTACCTGAAGCGAAAGAATTAATCAAAAGCTATCTGAAAGAAAAAATAAAAATATCGATCAATAGAAAACCTCAAAACATAGAATTTTTAGCCAGAGAAGTAGAAGGCGATGTGTTAATTTTGTACACAAAGATTGCTATCTCAAAAAAAATAAATACCTTCGAAATCTATACTTCATTGTTAACAGAAGTATATGCAGATCAACAAAATATCGTGCATACAAATATAAATAGTAACAAAAAAAGCATTTTGTTGACTAATACAGAATTACAAGAAAAAATTGACTATTAAACTACCCATTATATTATGAAGAATTCTATTGTTTTCAGTGCGTTTTTATCTTTAGTAGTACCTTTTTGTGCAACTGCTCAAGAAGTAAAACTAGAAGAAAAAAAGCCAGCACAAGGACATTATAATGAGAATAAATTTCGTCAAATGTACGAGGAAATGGCAACTCCAAACATGTTTAGAACGGCTTCTGGTGCTCCTGGTCCAGCGTATTATCAGCAAAAAGCAGATTACAAAATGAATCTGGAATTAGATGATAAAAACAAAAAATTATATGGTTCAGAAACCATTACATATCATAATAATTCGCCTGAAAATTTAGAATATTTATGGGTACAATTAGAACAAAATATTGAAAGACCAGATTCTAAAACTCCTTTAGTAGATAACGAAACACTTCCTAAAAGTATTACAACAGATGGATTTGCAAAAAAATTCGTAGAAAACCCTTTCCCAGGTGGATTTAATATTGATTATGTAAAAGATGCCAAAGGAAATGCCATGAAATACACAGTGAATCAAACCATGATGCGTATTGATTTGGCTAAACCTTTAAAAAGTGGCGAAAAAATTACGTTTTCAATCAAATGGTGGTACAATATTGTAAATTATCAAGAGCAAGCAAATAATGGGCGTTCTGGTTATGAACAATTTAAAGATGGAAATCGCTTGTATGTAATGGCACAGTTTTTTCCAAGAATGGCTGTTTATAATGATGTTGAAGGTTGGCAAAATATGCAATTTTGGGGAAGAGGTGAATTTGCCTTAGTTTTTGGAGATTACGAAGTAAATATTACAGTTCCTGCAGACCACGTAATGGAAGCAACAGGAGTTTTACAAAATAGAAGCGAAGTTTTTACATCGGCACAAGTAAAACGTTGGGAATTAGCTGAAAAAACATTTGACAAGCCAGTAGTTATCGTAACACAAGAAGAAGCAACTGCAAAAGAAAGCAGTTTTTCTGACCAAAAGAAAACATGGAAATTCAAAGCACAAAATGTACGTGATTTTGGTTTTTCAACTTCAAGGAAGTTTATAATTGATGCAATGGCTGTTGATTTACCAACAAATAAACCATTAGCAATTTCTATTTATCCAAAAGAAGCTAACCCACTTTGGGGAGATTTATCAACAAAAGCAGTTGCTCACACCTTAGAAACATATTCACATTATACATTTGATTATCCATATCCAAAAGCAGTTTCAGTTTCTGCAGAAGATCAAGGAATGGAGTACCCAATGATTTGTTGGAACTATGGCCGTCCAGATGAAACAGGATTTGTAAGCGATAGAATTAAATACGGAATGTTAGGCGTTATTATCCACGAAGTTGGACATAATTTCTTTCCAATGATTGTAAATTCAGACGAAAGACAATGGACTTGGATGGACGAAGGATTAAATACCTTTTTAGAATATTTAACCGAAACTACATTTGATCCAAATTTTCCTGCAACACGCGGACCAGCAAAAAACATTGTGCCCTATATGAAAGGAAATCAACAGTATTTAGAACCAATTATGTCGAATTCTGAAAATATTTACAATTTTGGTGCGAACGCATACGGAAAGCCGGCAACAGGATTAAATATTTTAAGAGAAACTATTATGGGTCACGAATTGTTTGACCACGCTTTCAAAACCTATGCAAACCGTTGGAAATTTAAACATCCTACACCAGAAGATTTCTTTAGAACAATGGAAGACGCATCTGCAGTAGATTTAGATTGGTTTTGGAGAGGTTGGTTTTATTCAACAGACGTTACTGATATTGCTGTGAAAGATGTCAAACAATATTATGTTGTGGAGCAAGATCCAAAAGAAGCAAAAGCACAATTCAACAGAAGAGGAAGAAAAATTGGTGATGAAAATCAACCGATGTTGAAAATGGTTTTAGAAGGTTCAACAGAATTTAAACCTGAATTGAAAAATGGTTTTGATTATTCTAAAGTTCAAGCATTAAATGATTATTTGAATAAAAATTATACTGCAGAAGAAATCACTAAATTAAGTACGCCTAAGTTTTTCTACGAAGTTGAATTTGCAAAACCTGGAGGATTGATTATGCCAATTATTGTAGAACTTCAGTTTGAAGACGGAACTTCAGAAACTCAAAAATTTCCAGCTCAAATTTGGAGAAAAAACAATGAAACTGCAAAACGAGTTTTCGCTACCGAAAAGAAAGTTGTTAAAATTCAAGTAGATCCAAAATTAGAAACAGCAGATGTAGATGTAACCAATAACTTTTGGCCAAATGAAGCAGTTGAATCAAAATTTGATACTTTAGAGAAAAAATAAGAATTAAAGGCTATCTTCGGATAGTCTTTTTTTTTGATTACTTTAAGATAAATAGGTCTAAAAACTTTGTAACTTTGCGAAGTTAACTTTCAAAATTAAATTATGTTTGGAATAGGTGGCGGTGAATTATTTTTCATCATTTTAGTTGTATTAATGCTATTTGGATCTGATAAGATTCCAGATATTGCTCGTGCTTTGGGTAAAGGTATGGCGCAGTTAAAAAATGCTACCAACGAAATTAAGAGCGAAATCCAGAAAGGAACTCAAGATGCTGGTTTAGACATAAATTCGCTAACAGGTGGTATTTCAGAAGAAATAACTAAAGCAAAAGAAGGAATTACAAAAATGGTAAATCCAGTTGAAAATATCGATTTAGGCATCGAAAATCCGATAGAAAAAGTAAAAGAAGATATTGAAAGCATTACCGGACCAATTAAAAGACAATTGTAATTTTGGAACAATTAATTAATTTAGATGAACAATTATTTGTTTTCCTTAACGGATTAGGTTCAACACCTTTTGATGGTTTTTGGCAAATTATTACTAAACAAATTAATTGGGCTCCATTTTTTATTGCGGTTTTCTATTTATTACAACGAAAAATAGGTTGGAAAAATTTAGGAATCATTATACTGTTTTTAGCGGTTTTAATCACGTTTACCGACCAAATGACTAATTTATTCAAAAACACTTTTGAACGTTTGCGCCCTTGTAATGATTTAGATATCAATCAAATTGCACGAATAGTTGAAGAAAGAAGTTCTTTTAGTTTTTTCTCTGGTCATGCTGCCAATTCGATGGCTTCCACCATGTTTGTTTTCTTAATTATTAGAAAATATTATAAGTACACTTATTTGTTATTCTTATTTCCACTAATATTTGCCTATAGTAGAATTTACCTTGGATTACACTTTCCAGGCGATATTTTAGCAGGGTATTTATTTGGAGGGAGTTTTGGATATGTTTTTTATAAAATGTATAACCATTTTTCCAAAAAGTGCAATTGGTAATCAAAAAATTGAACTGCTACTGAAAACTGTAATTGAAATTTACAAAACCCTACTAACCGTTAAGCCATCCCTAATAGGTAACAAAACCGTTTCTACTCTGGAATCTTCTTTTAAAAGTTTATTGTATTCTAGTAAAACCTGCGTGCTTGTATCGTTTGCTTTTACTTCTTCCAATACTTTTCCACTCCACAACACATTGTCTGATAAAATAATACCACCTTTATTCATCATCGGCACAATCAAATGAAAATAATTCACATAATTTTCTTTATCAGCATCAATAAAAACCAAATCAAATTTTTTATTTAATGTTGGAATAATTTCAATGGCATCACCTAAATGTTGGGTAATTTGAGTACTCCATGGCGAAGCATCAAAATATTTTTTCTGGAAATCAACTAATTCTTCTTCGATATCAATAGTGTCTAAAGTGCCGTTTTCAGGCAAACCTTCAGCCAAACACAAAGCTGCATAACCCGTATACGTACCAATTTCAAGAATATGTGTTGGACGAATAATTTTAGATAACATACTCAAAACCCTACCTTGAAAATGACCGCTCAGCATTCTTGGTTGCAGAATTTTTTGGTGTGTTTCTTTATTAAGTTTTGCTAATAATTCAGGTTCATTTTCTGAATGATTGGCTACGTAATCTTCTAATTCTTCTGATATAAAATGCATGATGAAATCAAATTTTCAACAAAAGTACAAATTCCCACCTTTCTAATTTCTAATTTCTGAATTCTAATTTCTAAATTCATTACTTTTGCACCATGCAAATCGAGAAAAAAGACATACGAGCACTTACAAAAGAACAATTGCGTAACTTTTTTGTTTCAAACGGAGACAAAGCCTTTCGTGGCAACCAAGTTTACGAATGGTTATGGCAAAAACGCGCGCATACTTTTGAGGATATGACCAATGTGTCTAAGGAAACACGTTCAATGTTAGAAGCTAACTTTGTAATCAATCACATTAAAGTAGATACGTTACAACGTAGCGAAGACGGAACCGTTAAAAATGCCGTTCGTTTGCATGATGATTTAATTGTAGAATCGGTTTTAATTCCAACAGAAACTCGAACTACGGCTTGTGTTTCTTCGCAAGTGGGTTGTAGTTTAGATTGTAATTTTTGTGCGACAGCTCGTTTAAAGCGTATGCGAAATTTGGAACCAGGAGAAATCTACGACCAAGTTGCCGCTATTGATAATGAAAGTCGTTTGTATTATGATAGACCTCTATCAAACATCGTTTTCATGGGAATGGGTGAGCCTTTAATGAATTACCCAAACGTAATGAAAGCGATTGATATGATTACGTCTACCGAAGGTTTAGGAATGTCGCCAAAACGTATCACAGTTTCTACTTCTGGAATTCCGAAAATGATTAAAAAAATGGCAGATGATGAGGTAAAATTCAAATTAGCGGTTTCATTACATTCGGCTGTAGAGGAAATTCGTAACGAAATTATGCCATTTACAAAGAATTTTCCACTAACCGATTTACGTGAGAGTTTGGAATATTGGTATAGAAAAACCAAAAGTAAAGTAACATACGAATACGTCGTTTGGAAAGGAATCAACGATGATAAAAAATCGATTGATGCTTTGGTGAAATTTTGCAAATATGTGCCATGTAAAGTCAATCTTATTGAATATAATCCAATTGACGACGGCATGTTTCAACAAGCATCTGAGGAAGCTACAAATGCTTATATTACTGCTTTGGCAAAAAGTAATATTGTGGCAAAAGTGAGAAGAAGTCGTGGTAAAGACATCGATGCTGCTTGTGGTCAATTGGCGAATAAATCGTAATCTAAGATTTATCATTCCGAACTCGTTTTGGAATCTAAATTTTTGCCTTTAGCAATTGTTTTCGTACTTTTGGTATCTCAATGAAAATAACCGAACAAATAAAGCTACCTATCGCAAATGAAATGGAACTCTTTGAAGAGAAGTTTCGCGATTCCATGTCTTCAAAAGTGGCTTTATTAAACAGAATCACACATTACATAGTAAATCGAAAAGGAAAACAAATGCGACCAATGTTTGTTTTCTTGACGGCTAAAATGGTTTCGGGCGGTTCAATTAATGAGCGAACGTATCGTGGTGCTTCGGTTATTGAATTAATACACACTGCAACTTTAGTACATGATGATGTCGTGGATGACAGTAATAAACGTCGTGGATTTTTCTCAATAAACGCACTTTGGAAAAACAAAATTGCGGTTTTGGTAGGAGATTATTTATTGTCAAAAGGTTTATTGCTTTCCATTGATAATAACGATTTTGATTTACTAAAAATCATTTCTGTTGCAGTGCGCGAAATGAGTGAAGGCGAATTGCTTCAAATAGAAAAAGCACGTAGATTAGACATCACAGAAGATATTTATTACGAAATTATCCGACAAAAAACCGCCACTTTAATCGCAGCTTGTTGTTCACTTGGTGCTTGTTCCGTTGCTCCTGATGATAACGAATTAGTGGAAAAAATGCGCAAATTCGGAGAACTAATTGGAATGGCATTTCAAATCAAAGACGATTTATTTGATTACACTGATGATGCTATTGGGAAACCAACTGGAATTGACATCAAGGAACAAAAAATGACATTGCCACTGATTTACGCTTTGAACAATTGTTCCTCTAAAGAAAAAAGTTGGGTAATCAATTCGGTAAAAAACTACAATAAAGACAAAAAGCGTGTCAAAGAAGTGATCCAATTTGTAAAAGACAAAAACGGATTAACATACGCCGAAGAAAAAATGGTACAATTTCAACAAGAAGCACTTTCATTATTACAAGATCTTCCAACATCTACTTATAAAGATTCCCTTATTTTAATGGTAAATTACGTTATTGAAAGAAAAAAATAATTTTTTTCTCATTTCGTACAACCATTTTAAATTCATTCTCGTCTATATAATTAGAAGCAATAATTCTATAACAGGATCAAGAACAAAAATCAATTTCAAATAGTATAAATTTGAGTTTGAAATTGAAATTGAAAAATGAAAGTAATTCAATTACATCAAGAAGAAAAACAACTCATTATATTGGCTGTCGAAAATAATCGACAAGCACAACAGCAGATTTATGCTAAGTTTTCTTCTAAAATGTTAAGCGTGTGTCGCCAATACATAAAAGACATTCACCACACAGAAGATGTAATGATTACCGGATTTATGAAAGTGTTTACTAATCTGAAAAACTTTGAACACAAAGGAAGTTTCGAAGGTTGGATTCGCAGAATTATGATTTATGAGTGTATCGATTTTATTCGGGTGAAAAAAAATAATTTCAATCATCAAGATATAGATGATGTTACGGTAAGCGAAAATGAATCGGTTTATGAAATGGAAGATTTCTCAGTTGACGATATTCAAAACATGATTGACAATTTGCCTGATGGTTATAAAATGATCTTTAATTTATACGCAATTGAAGGTTACAAACATCAGGAAATAGCTGAAATGCTCAAAATAAGTGAAGGCACATCAAAATCGCAATTATCTCACGCCCGAAAGTTATTGCAACAACAAATTACAGAATTAAAAAAGAAACTCAATGGAACCAAATAAAATAGATAATCAAATAAGAGAAAAGCTGAATGCTAGAGAAATTCAGCCGTCTGTTCAAGCTTGGGACCGATTAGATGCTATGCTTTCGGTTTCAGAAGAAAAAAAGCCAAAGAAAGGTTATGGTTGGTTTTTTGTGGCAGCTTCTATGATAGTTTTTTTCGGATTGGGGTTTTTCCTTTTCAATTTAAGCGAAACACCAAAAATTGATAATTCAAATACAATTGCAACAACTATTAACAAAGAAATTGATTCAATTGAAACAGACAAAAAAAATCAAATTTCAGTTGAAAAAGAACAACCCGTTTTAGTTCAAAATGAAACAAATTTTTCAAAAACGAAAATAAATAAAAAATCAAAGGAAACAAATAAATTGATAAAAACAGAAAATGATTTGGAAGAAAAAATCACTTCCAACTCCCAACTCCCAACTTCCAACTCATACAAATACGTTTCTCCAGAGGATTTGTTAGCTGAAGTTCAAACAGGAGAAAAAGTAATTACATCGGATAAAAAAATAAGTTCAAAAGCTAAAATGAAAGTAGATGCTAATTCTTTACTAACAAACGTTGAAAAAGAATTATACGAAAATCACAGAGAAACTACTTTAGATAAATTAAATAGAAAGTTTAAAGACGCTAAATCAGCTCTAGCGAATAGAAATTACGAATAAACAAAAATCATCATTAATTAAAATCAAACAGTCATGCAAAAAATTATTTTGTACACAATCGTCATTGTCTTTAGTTTAGTAACTAAAGTCGTTGCGCAAGAAAAAACATTTGAGCAACAAGCTAAGGAAATCGCTACAAATATAGAAATGATTACCACCGAAGAGAAAAACGCTTTAAAAAAAGAAGTTGAAGCAATTGATTTTCAGGTTAAAGAAGGGAAGATAACCGCAAATAAAGCAAAAGAATTAAAATTAAAAATTGCCGAAGAACGTGCCAAAAACATCGAAACTAAAGTAGCTATTGAAGAAGCTAAATTAGCGCAATTGGTACAAGATAAAGTAGATGGTAAAATTTCTGATTCTGATGAAAAATCGAAAAGAGGAGGAACAACAATTCTTTTAGGAGGAAGTCGTAATGATTCTATTGGTAAAGATAGAACCGAAATTAATATTGCTGGTATGAAAGTTTACAGAGGTGAACAAGATAAAATCGAACGTAAATCAAAAAGAACAACCTCACAATTTGTTTTTGCCTTTGGTTTAAATAATGTAATTACTGATGGAGAAAATTTAGAAGATTCAGATTATAGAGTTTGGGGTTCGCATTTTTATGAATGGGGAGTAACTTATAATTCAAGAATTTTCAAAAACAACAATTTGCTTCACGCTAAATATGGACTTTCATTAATGTATAACAATCTTCGTCCTACGGATAACCGTTATTTTGTTAAAAATGGTGACCAAACAGATTTAGTTACATCAACTGTAAAATTAGATGATTCTCGTTTTAGAAATGTGTATCTAACAACGCCATTACATTTAGAATTCGATTTTACGCCAAAGAAACTTTCAAAAGACGGAACTAAAACGTATTTCAAAACTCACGAGTCAGTTCGTTTAGGAATTGGAGGTTATGGAGGTGTTCGCATCAAGTCAAAGCAAATTTTAAAATACGAAGCAGACGACATTAAAGTAAAAGAAAAACAAAAAGGCGATTTCAATGTTTCTGAATTTACATACGGGTTAAGCGCTTATTTAGGATATGGTCAAACCAGTCTATATGTTAAATATGACTTAAATCCGATGTTCAAGAACAATAATATAGGTCAAAATAACGTTTCATTAGGATTACGCTTTGATTTTAATTAGATTTAAGGTTAAGTTAAGTTCTCTGTTTAAAAAAGCACTTCAGTTATATGAAGTGCTTTTTTGTTTTTAAAAGTTTTTTGTAGATTAACTTTACAACTTTGTATCTTTGAAACTTTCCAAAATCAAACTGCAATTTGATATCAAAAGACACCATAGAAAAAGTATTTGAAACCGCCCGAGTTGAGGAGGTGATTGGTGATTTTGTCCAACTCAAGCGAGCTGGAAGTAATTTGAAAGGATTATCTCCGTTTGTGAACGAGAAATCGCCTTCGTTTATGGTATCGCCTGTGAAGCAAATTTGGAAAGATTTCTCCTCTGGAAAAGGCGGAAATGCCGTGACTTTCTTAATGGAGCACGAACATTTTACGTATCCAGAAGCTATCAAATATTTAGCTGTAAAATACAATATTGAAATCGAGGAAACGGTTCAAACCAATGAAGATGTGGCGCAAGCCAATGAAAAGGAAAGTATGTATTTGGTTTCCGAATTTGCGCAGAAATATTTTCATAACACTTTATTAGAAATCGACGAAGGCAAAGCTATCGGATTATCTTATTTTAAAGAACGAGGTTTTACTTCTGATACGATTAAGAAATTCGGTTTAGGATATTCGCCAGAAACTTGGGATGCTTTTACCAAAGAAGCGCTTGGAAAAGGTTATAAATTAGAATATTTAGACAAAACCGGACTTTCTATTGTTAAGGAAGATAAACAATTTGACCGTTTTAAAGGTCGTGTGATTTTTCCGATTCACAGTATGAGCGGTCGTGTGTTAGGTTTTGGTGGTCGTATTTTGACCAATGATAAAAAAGCAGCCAAATACCTCAATTCGCCCGAGAGTGATATTTACCACAAGAGTAAAGTTTTATACGGAATTTTTCACGCAAAGCAATCCATCGCTAAATTGAATAATTGTTACTTGGTAGAAGGTTATACCGATGTAATTCAAATGCACCAATCTGGAATTGAGAATGTTGTGGCTTCTTCAGGAACCGCTTTAACACCAGATCAAATTCGTTTAATCAATCGCTTAACGCCAAATATAACGGTACTTTTTGATGGTGATACTGCCGGACTTCGAGCTTCTATTCGTGGAATCGATTTGATTTTGGAAGCCGGAATGAACGTAAAAGTGTGTACGTTTCCTGATGGTGATGACCCTGATAGTTTTACTCGAAAAACTTCTTATGAAGATTTATTGCAATATTTCGAAGAAAACGCCAAAGATTTCATTCAATTTAAAGCTTCTTTATTGATGCAAGAAGCCAAGAATGATCCGATTAAAAAAGCAGATTTAATTCGTGATATGGTAATCAGTATTTCAAAAATTCCAGACCGAATTAAAAGAGAAGTATATATCAAGGAATGTTCTAGAATTATGGATATTTCCGAAGATGTACTTTTTAATACGTTAGCGCAATTAGTTAAAAAAGATTTATCTGAAGCTAATAAACAATATAAAGAGGAGCAAAAAGCTTTTGAAGTTGTTAAGAACGATATTTCGCAACCTACAGCTAAAGTTGATATCCAATACGAATTAGAACATAAAATTATCCAAATTTTATTGTTGTATGGCAATAAAGAAGTTGAATTTGAAGATGCAATTTTAGCACAAAATGAAGAAGGTGAATTAGTTGAAATAAAAGAGAAAAATAACTATAAAGTATATCAACGTATTTACTTGAGTTTGCAAGAAGATGAGGTAGAATTGGCTAACCCAATTTTTAAAGCAATTTACAATCATTTGATATCCTATTTTAACGAAAATGAAGCTTTTGAATTGGATAAATATTTGATGCATCTTCCAGAAGAATTAGCACAAGAAGTCACAACAGTCCTTATGAATGAAGAACGTGAAATACTCCACAATTGGGAAGTACAGCAAATTTATGTAAAACAAAAGGAAGACACAATTAGTCAATATGTAACCGAAACGATTATCACATTGCGCTGGTATTTGGTCAATAATATTATCGACGATTTGAAAAATAATGTTTCAAACGAAGAGCAATCTGATAATTCAGAAACATTAGAAATGGTAATGGCTTACTTGGGGCTTACACATATTTTTTCTAAAAGCTTGGGTAGAGTTTTATCCAGATACAACTAAATTTAGAGTTAGAGTTTACTTAACCTATCAGCATATTCGCTTGGAAGTTCATTTTCGAAAGGTTCTATGTTTATATTTTCTATCATTTAATAGCGAAGATAGCAAAAAAGCTTCTTTTTTTTAAGTTTTAATAAGAGATTGACTAATTAAATCGTAAAATTGAAAACAATTTAGTCTGCTTTAAAGTTAGTAAAGAAGAATTAAAACTTTGACCACCCTTTTAGCCACCTTTAAAAATAAAAAAACCTCATAATCAAATGATTATAAGGCTTTAAAGTACTCAAGGCGGGACTTGAACCCGCACGGGCATTACTACCCACTGGATTTTAAGTCCAGCGTGTCTACCAATTCCACCACTCAAGCAAATATTTTGGTATAGAGCGAAAAAC
>Ga0209480_10000263_pt1 | contig 45852 bp, 34 predicted proteins | sample JI61114C2DNA_FD_187501 | JGI IMG/M metagenome (GOLD analysis project Ga0209480, IMG submission 187501) | Wastewater effluent complex algal communities from Wisconsin, to seasonally profile nutrient transformation and Carbon sequestration -... | ecosystem: Engineered > WWTP > Effluent > Algae...
CTGCAGCGTCTCGACGTCGATGGCGACGATGTTGTTGTTGCCGCCGCTCATGTACAGCGTGCCCTTGTCGTCCTCCATGCAGCCGCCGCTCCCGCCGACGTAGAGGGTCTGCCAGGTCTCGGTCATCGGGTCGAAGCGCGAGGCGTTGCTCGAGCAGGTCCAGATGTAGCCGCTGGAGCCGACCGTCATACCGTAGCCGCTGGCGGCCATCGGCCAGGTCTTGACCTGGAGGGTCTCGTGGTGGACGAACACCAGCGAGGCCTGGCCGAGCTGGGAGCCCCACATGTTGCCCTCCTTGTCGACCGCGGTCCCGTAGATGCCGTAGTAGCCGTGGTTGATGTTCGGGATCGGGACCGTGTCCTCGACGACGCCGGTCTGGCCGTTGAGGCGGTGCACCGTGACGCCGGGCTGCCCGTTGCTGACGCCCGAGGTCCACACCTTCTGGTTCTCCCAGGCGCAGGTGTCCTCGTTGAAGGTGCCCGCCGTCCAGGCCAGCGGGCGCTGGCTGATGTAGTTGAAGGGCGTGTACCAGGCGACGCACTCCTCGACGCCCCATGGCAGCATGTTGCTGTCCGTCGAGGTCTGGATGCCCGGCATGCCGTTGCTCTCGACGCAGTTGTCCACGCGCGCGTAGACCTTGGCCACACCGCCATTGCGGTTGGCGACAGCGACGTCGCCGGTCAGGTTGACCGAGGTGCGCGAGGGGCTGCCATTGGAGTCGGGCCGCACCCGGTAGCGACCCTTCTCCTGCAGCGTCTGCGTGTCGATCTTGCTGATCGTCCCTTGCTGGCTGTTGGCGATCCAGATGTACGAGAAGTCCGGCTCGCCGGGCTCGCCACACTTGGGGCCCAGGTCCGGCGGCAACACCACCCCCGTGCTCGTGCCGGGCTCCGTCCCTGCCGTCGTCCCGACGTCGCTGTCCGTCCCCGACGCACTCACCGCGCCCGTCGTGTCGACGGCCGTCGTCGCCGTGACCTCGCCCGTCGACGAGGATGAGGACGAGGACGAGGACGAGGACGAACCCGTCGAACCCGTCACGCTCTCGCCGACCGAGCCCGCGCTCGACTCGGCGTCCGAGGCGCTCCCCGTCGGATTCTCCTGCGTCGTCGACCCGTTGCTCCCCGCCGTCGTCGTCGCCGTCGCGGTCGCCGTCGTCGACGCCGAATCCGTCTCGACCCGGTCCCCGTCGGCGCCACACGCCGACACGAGACCCGCCACCAATGCCACCACACTCATCGTTGTCCGCTGCATGATCAGACTCCTTATGCTGACTGGCAGCGTAGCGGGACCCCCCCGAGCGATGCGGGTAAAGCTCCTCGCGAGAGCTCCCGCTCACGCGGGTTTTCTCGCGTCCCGCGGGCCGCTCACGCGCACGCGCGAGACCACGCGACGTCGAAGATCGCGCGCATCCGCGCGCATGCCTCGCGACTGGCGTTGTAGCCCTCGCCGCCGTAGCGCCGCGCATCCGCGACCAGGCCGACCGCGTGGAGGCCAGCGGCACGGGCGAGGAACAGCGCGCGCGGCAGATGGAAGCGCTGGGTGCAGACGACGGTAGCGACCGCGCCGAGCTGCAGGGCCGCGCCGCGCATCGTCGCCCAGGTGCGCAGGCCGGCGGGGTCTTCGAGGACCACGGCGACCTCGTGTCGCGCGAGCCAGGCGCGCATACCCACGACCTCGGCGGGGCCGCCGGAGACGAGGACTCGGGCGACGAGCCCGGCCCGATACAGCGCGAGCGCGGCGGCGAGTCGATCGGCGAGCATGTCGGAGGGCGTGCCGTCGGGGAACACATAGGCGCCCGGCACGATCGCTACATCGGAGGGAGGGATCTGATCGACATGGTCGAAGAGACAGCCCGCGCTGGCCCGCGAGATCGCGCGATCGGCCCGCCGCGCCAGGCCGGACGCGGCCCCCAGCGCCGCGAGGGTGTGCAGCGGCGCCGCTCGCAGGCGCCGCCAGGCCCGCCGCGCCGCGCCGACGCTGCGCCGATCTTCGGCCATGCTCACCGGCGACGGCGGCGACCGACGCCGAGCAGCAGCAGCAGCCCCCACCACGGCGCCCCGCGACCGCCGTCGACGCTGCAGTTGAAGGCGTCGTCGTTGGAGGTGAACACCTCCGCGTCGGACGCGTACACCGACATCGAGGCCTCGATCCCCGCCGCCCACGCGGACACGAGCTTGAGGCTGTCGCGCTCCGGATCGTGGGCGTAGATCAGCACGTCGCCGGCCTGATCGAAGGTGTGCCCCTCGATGTCCCAGCCGAAGCCGACCCCGTAGATCGGGTCACGCAGCACGTCGTAGGCCTGCGCGACCACCAACCAGTCGCCCTCGCCCTCGGCCGTGCTCGCGCCCTTGCGGTGGATCAGGTCGATCGCCGCCACCGCCTCGGGCCCGACCACGTCGACCTCCACCCGCTGCAGCTGCAGCCCGCCGACCCACAGCTCGAGCGCCTCGAGCCCCGGCTCGCCCGCCGAGAGCTGCACGATGTCGCGGTTGTCGGCCGCCTGCGAGTGCTGGACCACCGCCTCGAGCGCCGGCGTCGTCGCTACCTCGAGCTGCGTCGAGCCTTGCAGCCGCAGGTCGTCGTCGAGGTACTGGACCACGAAGGACGCCGTGCCCCCCGCCAGCAGCTGCGGGTGCGGCGTCTCCCCGCGAAAGTCATCGTCCTCCAGCGCAGCGATCGCCGACGCGTACAGCTGCACCCGCGTCGGCGCCCGCACCTCGGCCGCCGCGCTGCCCTGCACCTCGCCGCCCGGGTCGAACAGCAGCAGCTCCGTCGTGCCCGCGCCCGTCGCCTCGAGGTCCAGCGCCAGCGTGTGCGCGTCGACCCAGCGCGGCTGCGGGTCGCGCAGCGACAGCACCCGCGGGTCGGTCACGCGCACCGTCCAGCCGGTGAAGTTCGCGTCGCGCTCGCGGTCCTCGATGTAGACCGTGAAGCGCGCGCCGAGCACGTAGGGCGTCGACAATTCGTCACCGAACTCGGCCCGGGGTGCGCGCTCGAGGAAGCGGCTGTTCACCGAGTCCGTGAACGCGAACTCGCTGGTACAGCCGGCCAGGAGGGCCACCGCGACGAACGAGAGCGGGCCGTTGCGCATCGCTCCAGGCTACGCCCGGACCTGGCCGGGCTCAAGCGCCGGGTGACAAACTGTCAGGCCGTTCGGCCGGTGGAGGCCGGTGCGAGGGCCCGCGATCGCGCTGTGGGGCGGGTCACTCGGTCCTGGGCGCGGGGCCCGGCTCGGCGGCCGGAGCGGGCAGGGCGGCCGGGAACTGCGGTAGGGTGCGCGCCGAATGGACCCGCACAGCCCCCTCATGCTCGCCCCGCCGCCGCCCGAGCGCACGACGATCCCTTGCACGGACCCGGCCACGGGTGAGTTCCTGGGCGAGGTCCCCGTGATGGACCGGGCGGAGGTCGAGGCCCGCCTGGTCCGCGCCCGCGCTGCCCAGGCCGCGTGGCGCGAGACCAGCTTCGCGCAGCGAAGGCGGGTCGTGCGAAGGATCCTCGACCACGTGCTCGAGCACAGCGACGAGCTGTGTCGGATGATCGCCCGCGACTCCGGCAAGACCCTGGAGAACGCCGCCGTCGAGCTGTGGCCGGTCTGCGAGGCCATGCGCTGGAACCTCGGCCAGGCCGAGGCGGCCTTGCGACCGCAGCGGGTCTCCTCCGGCCTGCTCAAGCACAAGCGCGCGCGCATCGAGTATCACCCGCTCGGCGTCATCGGCGTGATCTGCCCGTGGAACTTCCCGCTGCAGAACGTGCTCGCCCCGGCGATCCCCGCGATCATGGCCGGCAACGCCGCGCTGGTAAAAGTCAGCGAGTGGACCTCGTGGTCGGCCGCCCGCATCCAGCGGATCTTCGACGAGGCGCTGCGGGCCGAGGGTCACAGCGCCGACCTCGTGCAGCTGATCACCGGCTTCGCCCCGACCGGCGCCGCGCTGGTCGCCGCGGGCGTCGACAAGATCGTCTTCACCGGCTCGATGGCCAACGGCAAGCGGGTCCTCGCCGCCAGCGCCGAGACCCTGACCCCCGTCATCCTCGAGCTCGGCGGCAAGGACCCGATGATCGTCTGCGACGACGCCGACCTCCAACAGGCCGTGCACAACGCCCTCGTCGGCACCCTGACCTCCGCTGGCCAGCTGTGCATGGCCGCCGAGCGCATCTACGTCTTCGACGCCGTCCACGACGAGTTCGTGGCGATGATCGCCCGCATCGCCGGCCAGCTGCGCCAGGGCGCCCCGCTCGGCGAGGCCCGGGTCGACGTCGGCGCGATGACCATGCCCGGCCAGGTCGACATCGTCGAGCGGCTCGTCGACGACGCCGTGGCCCGGGGCGCCCGCGCGATCGTCGGCGGCAAGCGCGGTGCGGGCGGCAATTTCTTTCAGCCGACCGTGCTGATCGACGTCGACCACGACATGGCCATCATGCGCGACGAGACCTTCGGCCCGGTGCTGGCGATCATGCGGGTGCGCGACGAGGCCGAGGCGATCGCCCTCGCCAACGACACCGCCTACGGCCTCAGCTCCTCCGTCTTCACCCGCGACCGCGCCCGCGGCGAGCGCATCGCCCGGCAGATCGTCGCCGGCTCGACCGTCATCAACGACTTCGCCATGCATTACATGGCCCAGGACCTGCCCTTCGGCGGCGTCCGCGGCTCCGGCTTCGGCCGCCTCAACGGCGCCGAGGGCCTGCGCGCCATGTGCAACGTCAAGGCCGTGGTCGCCGACCGCCTCCCCCTGCACACCGCCCTCAAGATGTACCCCGTCAACCCCGCCGCCTATGACACCGCCCGCGGCGTGTTCAAGCTGCTCTACAGCGGCACCCTCGCCGGCCGCTTCCGCGGCCTCGTCGACGTCGGTCGCGCCCTCCTCAAGAAGCGCCCGCCCGCGTGATCGGTTTTTGCATATAACAGGGCATGCGCCCCGAAGGCAGCCCGCCCGCGGCTGATGAGGGCCTGTCCCCACGGACAGGCACGGACATCCCGCGCGGCCGCGCCTGGCTCGCGCTGCTCCTGCTCGCCCTCGGCTACGCCGCGCTGCGCCTGGCGATGAACCGCGAGTTCGAGGGGGCCCCCTGGGACGAGCTGCTCGGCTTCACCGCCGCCAAGCCCTTCGGCTTGCGGGTGCTGGTGCCGCTGCTCGCGTGGCCGCTGCACAGCCTGCTGCGGATGCCGGCGGCCTGGGTGTTCGGGTTGTTCGAGGCGCTGGCGACCCTCGGCCTGGTCCTCGCCGTCACCGCCGCGCTGCGCTCCTTCATGCCGCCGCGCTGGGCTCGCGCCCTCGGCCTGCTCTTCGTCCTCTCGCTGCCGATCCCGTTCCTGCTGCAGCACCGCTGGCCGATCTTCTACCCCTACGACACCCCGGCGATGGCCTTCACCGCGGGCGGCGTGGCGCTGCTGCTGCGCGGCCGCTGGCGCGCCGCCGGCCTGCTGTGCCTGGGCGCCGCGCTCAACCGCGAGAGCGCCGCCCTCATCCCCGCCGCCGCGCTCGCCCTGCACTGGCGCGGTACCTCGGGACATGTCCCCGGGGACATGTCGACCACGACATCGCCGGTCCGCCGGCTGCTCGTCCGCGGCCTCGGCCTCGCCGCCGTCGTCGTCGTCGCCCGCCTCGCCGTCGGGATCATTTTAAGGGACAACCCCGGCGCGCCCCTGCAGCTGTTCGTCGACGCCACCCCGCGCCTGCTCGCCAACCTCGCCTGGCTCGAGGACCCCGCGCACTGGCTGCTGCTGCCCGCCTACCTCGGCTTCATCCCGCTGGCCTGGGCCCTCCTGACGCCGACCATGCCGCCCCAGCTGCGCCGGCTCGGCTGGGTCGCCCTCGTCTACCTCGGCGCCCTGCTGTGGGTCGCCAACATCGACGAGCCGCGGGTCTACGGCGAGGCGATGGTCCTCCTCTATCTGCCCGCGGCCGTCGGCCTGCAGCGCTGGCTGCAAGCCCCCGCGCCGCCGGTGTAGACTCGCGCCTGCATGACCCTGACCGCCCCGCCGCTGAGCGCCGCGCAGAAGCAGCAGATCTTCGAGGAGTATCAGCGACGGATGCGAAGCTGCGTGCCGTGGTCGCCGGCGATGACCTGGACGCCGGAGCTGAACCTGATCGGCGAGAGCTTCGCGACCCTGAACGTGTTCCCCGAGCTCGCCCCCTCGGACGCGCCGGTCGACCAGCTGAACCCGGCCGAGCGCGCCGACTCGCCCGGCAAACAGTTCCGCTACTGCGTCCGCCTGCACCGCGCCGGCCGCAAGCTCATGACCTGGTTCGGCGACCGCACCGGCAGCGTGATCTTCGACAGCGACGTAAGGATCCCCGCCATCTATCAATGCCTCCCCGGCCAGCCCGGCGTGTGGAGCGAGGCCCCGTGGATGTCGCTCACCCCCGCGGAAATCTTGACCTTGCGCGAGGGCACCCGCCTCGCCAAAGGTCGCGTCGTCATCGGCGGCCTCGGCCTCGGCCACCAGCTGATCGAGGTCAGCAAGCGGCTCGCGGTCAAGGAGATCGTGCTCGTCGAGCTCAGCCAGGAGCTCGTCGACTTCTACCTCCCCCGCGTCCGACCCCTCATCAAGAAGCGCCTGACCGTGCTCGTCGGCGACGCCTTCCAGATCATCCCCACCCTCAGCGCCGACGTCGCCCTCCTCGACATGTTCCCCGCCTACGGCGGCAACGAAGCCGCCACCCGCGCGCTCGCCTCCCGGAGCCCGAAGATCAAGAAGATGTGGGGCTGGGGCTCCGCGACCCTACGACTATGACCTGTCCTCGCAGACAGGTCGCTCGCATCTGTCTTTTGGAGCAGCCAGGTCGCCGCGCTGGACAGACGCCCGGAGCCGCGCTAACCCGGGGAGCGCTCACCCATGCTCCTCCTCGCGCTCACGTGGCTCCGGCTGCTCACGCTCCCGCCCGAGCCCGCCACCCGGGCCGGCGCGGCGATGGCCGGACGCAGCGACCTCGCGGGCGAGCTGGTCGCCATCTGCCGCCGTGAGGCCCCGGGCGGCGCCTGCGAGCTCACGATCGAGGCCCACGAGACGGACCGCGAGGCGGCTGCCGGCATGTACCGCAAGGCCGTCACCAAGGGCTGGCTCGGGACCTGCGCCCTCAACACTGCGCTCGACGCCCGCGACCGCGAGCGCTTCGGCGTGCGCGGCGTCCACGGACTGTCGGCCGCCTATTCGCTGTGGCACCTCGGCCCCTGCCTCGCGCCGGAGCTGCTCGACGTCCCGTTCCTCTCGGCGGTGATCGCCGCGAAGCGGGCGACGTTTCAATGCGAGGCGCCGCACCTGCGCGCCTGCACCCGCGAGGCCCGCCGTCGGCTCTGGGTCGGGGCCGCCAAGTACGACCGCCAGCGCGCCCGCGGCGAGCGCTGATGCCTGGTCGTGCTCGCCGGCCGCACTCGCTGGCCGCGCCGTCGTGACCCCACGCTCGCGCTGCTCGCCCGCTTCGCAGCGGGTCCTGGCGGTCGCTGTGCCATCCTCACGGCCGTGCAGCTGCCCCGCGACCTACGCCGCCGGCTCGACGCCGTCGACGATGCGCTGGCCGACCCGGGCCCGCTGCGCTTCGCCGCCGTGCTCGCCCCGCTGCTCCCCGCCGATCTCGAGTTCGGCGCGCGCCTCCTGCTGATCGAGCGCGCCGCTAACCTCCGGGCCCACGCTGGACAGCTCGCGTTCCCCGGCGGCAAGCCCGAGCCTGGTGATCGTGACCTCCTCGACACCGCCCTGCGCGAGGCCGAGGAGGAGGTCGCCCTGCCGCGCGCGCAGATCGAGGTCCTCGGCCGGCTCGCGCCCGTACCGGTGCCGAGCGGCTTTATGATCGTCCCCTTCGTCGGCCTGGTGCACGGACCCTGGCAGCCGCGCATCCAGGACAGCGAGGTCAAGGCGATCCTCACCCCGACCCTGCTCGAGCTCCGCGACCCCGCGCTCTACCGCTTCGGCGGCCACCATGAGTGGCGCGGCACCCAGTACGAGCTGCACGAGTACCGCATCCACGAGCCGCCGCTGTGGGGCGCGACCGCGCGCATGGTCTTCGACCTGCTGGCGCGGCTCGACCGCGACGCGCCGCCGTGAGCGAGGCGATCAGGATGAGTGAGACGAGCGAGACGAACAGGAGCGCCGCGCCGGAGCTGGTCCTCACCCCGGCGCTGCTCGCCGAGCTGGCCGCGCACGCCGAGTCGGTCGGCCTGCTGCGCCTCGGCGCCGTCGACCTCGCGCACCCCGGCTTCCTCGCCGCCGGTGCGGCGCTCGAGCGCTTCCTCGCCGCCGGCAAGGCCGGTGACATGGACTTCCTCCCGCGCACCCGCGCCGTCCGCCAGGATCCGGCCCGGATGCTCCCCGGTGCGCGCAGCGTGCTGGTCGCCGCCGTCCCGTACACCGGCGAGTCCGGGCCCGTCGCCCGCTACGCCCGCGGCCTCGACTATCACACCGTCGTTCATCAGCGCCTGATCGCCGTCGAGCGCCGCCTCCACGCGCTGCTGCCCGGCGTCGCCACCTTGATCTGCGTCGACACCAAGCCGCTGCTCGAGCGCAGCGCCGCAGCGCTCGCGGGCCTCGGCTTCCTCGGCAAGCACGGCTGCCTGATCGTGCCCGGCCTCGGCAGCTACGTGCTGCTCGGCGCGATCCTCTGCACCGCGACGCGGCCGGCGGTCGCGGCGGCGCCGACCGGCGCGCCCTGGGACGCCTGCGGCGGCTGCACGCGCTGCCTCGACGCCTGCCCGACGGCCGCCTTCGACGGCCCTGGCGACCTCGATCCGCGCCGCTGCATCAGCTACCTGACGATCGAGCACCGCGGTCCCGTCCCCGACGACCTCGCCGCCCGCATGGGCGAGCGAATCGCCGGCTGCGACGTGTGCCAGGAGGTCTGCCCGTACAACGCCAGCGCCGCGCGTGACCGCCGGGTGCCCGCGGCCGCGTGGATCGACCCGGCTCCCCGCCCGATCCCCGACCTCGAGGACATGGCCGCGATCAGCCCCTCGCAGTACCGCGCGCTGGTCCGCCACATGGCGCTGCGGAGGATCCCCCGCCGGCACATGCGACGAAACGCCCTGCTCGCGCTCGGCAATCGCAGCGGCCCGCCCGGGCCACGCGAGCTCCACGGCCTCGCCCTCGGCCTCCTCGACAAGGACCTCCAGGTCGTCGCCGCGGCCCACCGCGCGGCCCGGCGTCGCCTCGCCCTGGAGTCCGCGCGTGCGCTCGCCGACCAGTTGCAAGCGCGCATGCTCGCCGAGCCGGCCGCGGCCGCGGCCGATGAAGCGTCCGGGCCAGCGGACGACGCCGACTGACCTGCCGATCCGCCGAAACATCGTCACGTTCGCCGCGGTCACGCGCGACCGAAAAAACTTGGATATGATGGCGAGTGATGCGCGCGCACGTATCTCTCGCCGCGGCCCTGCTCGTGACAGCCTGTGGCCCGAACCCGGCCTTCAAGATCGCCGGCGAGGGCAACGACGGCGGCGGCAGCGGCGACGGCCTGAGCACCGGTGACGCGGCCAGCGAGGGCAGCACGGCCGCGCCCCCCGTCGAGCCGCCATGCACGCCCACGCCCCTCGTTCCCTACACGGACGACATCTGCGCCGCGACGCGGTTTCCATTCGACACGCCGAACCTGATGGCCGAGTCGATCTTCAGCGGAGTGGACTGCGGCATGACGAACACCGTCTATGTCGAGCGAGTCAGCCCGACCGAGCTCCAGCAGAGCGGCACCAACTGCATGGGCGCGCCCGACCCCACGAGGTCCTTCTCCATCGCCGGCTTCAAGGACCTGTCGGACATCGACAAGCTGTTCCCACCGATCGGCGCGTGCGCCCGACTGTGGCACGTCAGCAAGGTGGGCGCCGACAACCTCTGCAAGAGCGTCGCCTACGCGTTCTGGGACACCGCGGGCAGCCAACAGCTCCGCCTCGCCATCACCGGCGACGACCTCAACCCCTTCGCGGGCCTCCCCGAGCTCCCGATCGTCCTGAGCTCGGAGCCCGGCGACGAGATGCTCTGCGAGACGCCCGGCCTCACGTGCGCGATCCAGAACGTCAGCGTCTTGACCGTCAACCTCGACGGCTGCGAGTTCCCCGCCCCACAGAACGCGGAGTGGACGGACATCCCCTTCGCCGGCCGCGACTACAAGTTCAGCAGCCGCTCGTACACCTGCGCCACCGAGGGCGCACCCTTCGTCGGCTGGTACCTGCGCCTCGCCGCGCCCTGAGGCTCAGCTGCGGTCCGCGAGCCAGCGCAGCGTCGCCTCGCGCGCGGCCGCCAGCGCCGTGGGCCCGTGCTCGAGGCGAAACGGCGAGACCCGCGGCAGCGTCGGGATCACCATCACCTTGCGCGAGGGTCCGAATGAGATGTCCGTTTGGACATGTCCCTGGGTGCTGATGCGGCGCCACGGGCTGCGCGACACCAGGCGGTGCTGAAACACCCGCTCGTCGCTCGCCAGCGCGGTGTCGCCGTCGCGATCCCCGACCCCGCCGTCGACCAGCAGCCGACCCTCGTGGCGGATCGGCCGGAACATCAGCGGCACCGTGCACGACGCCTGGATCGCCGGGGCCAGGCGCCCGTGCTCGAGCACCCGCGTGCGCCGACCCGCCAGCTCATAGACCACGGTCGCGAAGGGCGTCGGACAGTCGGCGACCTGCGCGACCCCGCGGGCGTCGAGGAGCCGGTGCAGCCGCGCCGCGAACTTGTCGCCGCGCAGCAGCCCGCCGAGCGGCAGCCCCGGGTCCCAGAAGTCCGGCCGCCGCAGAGCCACCAGCTCCTCCTCGATCTCCCGCGCCGTCATCCCGCTCGCCCACAGCCCGCCAGCCAGCGCCCCCGCGCTCACCCCCACCACCCGCCGCGGCCGCGACACACCCGACTCCTCGAGCGCCCGCAGCACCCCCGTGTGCGCGAAGAAGCCGAAGAAGCCGGCCCCGAGGGCCAGGGTGTACGGCGCCGCCGCCAGCCACTCGTGATGCGTCATCGTCGCCATCGCGCGCAGTGTACACGCCCGCCGCCCCACCTCCATCACCGCCCGGCGTCACGGCGCGTGCGCGTACAGCTCCAGCGCGCGAGCATCAGGGCGCGTGCGCGTAGACCAGCGCGAGCAGTCGATAGTCCGCGACCCACTCGTCGACCAGCGAGCTGACGGGCGCTCGCATGTCGCGGCCCGCCGAGAACAGCGCGGCGACGGCCAGCGCGGCGGCCAGGTACGAGTCCTCGGGGCCCTGCTCGGCCGCCTGCGCGCGCTGCACGAACGCGTTACGGCGCCCGAGGTCGATCTCCCAGCCCGCGCCGGTCTCGGCCGCGCGGCGCAGGCTCGCGGCTTGCCACGACAGCAGCGCGCTGCCGACGGCGAGCGGGCGCGCGAGCACCTGACGGAGGACCGCCTCGAGGCGTCGGGGTCCGGCCGGCGGAAGTCGCTGCAGCGGGTGGCGCTGCAGTGAGACGCCCAGGCGAGGCCCGAGGCGCTCGCCCTCCGGAGCTGGCTTTGGGGACAGGATGTCGGCGATCAGCGCGCCCTGTCCGGCCGCGATCGCGGCCTGACAGCGCGCCACGAATTCGCCGAGCCCCGCGTGCTGCGGGCCGCCCGGTCGATGCAGCCGCCGCTGCTCGAGCGCCTGCGCGACGACGACCCGACACAGGCCGCGGATCTCCCCCGACAGGCGGTCGCCGACGCTGCGCGTCCCTTGCCGGGTCAAGATCAGGCGCCCGCCGACGCACTCGAGCGGCGCCGGCAGCTCGATGTCGTCGATGTGCAGTCCGCCGCCCCACAGCGCCACCTTCGTCGGCTCCAGCCCCTCGAGCCGCAGCGCCCCCACCGCGACCTGGCTCGCCACCGGCAGCACCAACAGCGGCACATTCGCCCCGCCTGCGCGTCGCAGCGGCCGCGCGTGACCCGACGTCGGCGCCGGCGCCGACGTCACGCCGCCCGCGCTCGCCGGCCGCAGTCCGGCCGTGTGCAGCAGCCACGCCTCGCCGGGCGTCACCAGCAGCGCGGGCCCGGCGAGCGTCCGCGTCACCGCGCCGGCCACCAGCAAGCCCGGCTGCGGCGCCTCCGCGAGCACCTGGGCCAGGCTGACCCGCCGCAGCGGCTGCAACGCACGCGGGTCATAGCGACGCAGCAGCGGCAACTCCTCGAGATCGCCGACCGGCTGCCCGCTCGCGCGAGCCGCCAACAGATGTGCCAGCAGCGCCGGCCGGTTGCGCTCGTCGTCGCTGCGCTCGCGCAGCCGCTGCAGCTCGGCGGGCGGCTGCAGCAGGCCCGGCTGCGCGGACAGCTCGAGCGGCAGCGCGTGCAGCTCGGGCAAGGTCGGCATGTCCCAGAGGACATCCTTGCCGATCACCCGCTCGAGCAGCGCCCGCCCCTCCGTCGTCAGGCTCCACGGCGCGTGCATCGGCTCGCGCGCGACCCAGCCCGGCCACGCCTGGCCCGGCACCAGCACCGCGATCCCCCCGGCGTCGCGGCAGCGCTCGAGCGCCTGTTGAAGCGTCACCGGCCTGGTCCCGGTCGCGTCACGACCGACCGTCAGCCCGAGCAGCGGCGACTCCTCCCACACCAGCACCGGCGGCGCCTCGCCGCGCTCGCTGCGATAGCGCAGACCCAGCGCCGCGCCCGTCAGCGCCTCCGTCTGCGCGCGCACCAGCGGCACCTCCCACGGCGTCGCGTGGGCCAGCCCCTGCGCCAGCAACATCGGCATCGCCTGCGTCGCCGCCTCCCGGCACCGGTCGGTCAGCGCCTGCAGCAGCGCGACCTCCTCGCGCAGCGCGTCGATGTCGGCGCCGACAACCTCACATATCAGCGTCACCCCCGGCACCACCCGCGCCGTCTCCCGCACGTTGGCGACCCGCCGCCCGTACGCCAGCAGCACGGTGGCCCCCTGCGCCGCCGTCGGGTAGCGATGCACGAAGGCCTGCAGCGTCAGCTCGATGCGGGCCCCGGCCCTCGTCGCCGCCACGCGCCCGGCCCCGAGCTCCACCGCCACCGCCGTCAACGAGCCCTGCGCGAGGCTCGTCAGGTCGACGCGCTCGACCTGCGGCGCGTCGCCGAGCGCGCGCACCGGCACCGGCCGCAGCTCGGGCACCATCGCCCGCAGCGCCGCCAGCTCCGAGGGCCACAGCGTGAAGGTCCGCGCCTGCATCGCCGCGGGCACCTGCCCCTGCTGGTGGCGCCACACGTACAAGAAGTCGCGCCCGAGCCGCGCCCGCTGGGTCACCGTCTCGCAGTCGACCGCGCGCCCCGACGCCGTCGGCACCTGCCCCACCCGCGTCGGCCACACCACCGTCCAGGCCGCCTTGTCCGTGGCTGACTCTTTGGACATGTCCTTCAGGACCTGTCCTTCAGGACCTGCTCCTTGGGCCTCCCCGACCTGCGCGTGGGCCCGCGCGTCGTGCAACCACGCGACCAGCAGCTCGAAGGCGGCGTCCTGGACCACCGCCCCCTCGTCCGCCGTCAGCCGCAGCGCCGGGCACTCGATCCACCCGGCCAGCGCGTCGACGGGCAGCCCCGCGGCCGCCAGCGCCGGCGCCAGCGACAGCGCCCGCACCCCCTCGCGCACCAGCCACGGCCCGCCCAGCCGCGGCGCCGCGCCCCACACCGCGTGCTCGCCGAGCGCCACCCGGTGGCCCGGCAGCGCCCGCCCGAGCTCGACCCCGCCGGCCTGCCCCGGCTCGAGGAACAGCGCCTCGCGCCACAGCTGCTCGACCTGCGGCGCCGCCCCGGCCTGCCGCGCCAGCCAGGCCGTCAAGCGCCGCCCGACGCTCGGCCGCGGCTCGCGGACCACGACCTCGAAGGCCTGCGGCGGACAGCGCCCGCTCGCCGGCTGCTCCGCGTAGGGGTCCTGCCCGGCGGTCTGGCTGTCGCGTCGCAGGTAGACCCGACCGGCGCTCGCGGTGTGCAGCGCGATCGATCGCGGCGCCGCGGCCAGACCGGCGTTGATCGCCGCGCCGACCTCGGCTCGCCAGCGCGTCCCGAGCTCGCCGAGCCACGCGGCCTCCTGCATCGACCTGTCCTCAGGGCCAGCCACCGCCGCGTGAAGGATCGACCGCAGCTCGGCCCCGGCGAGGTCTCGACCGCCGACCCCGAAGCGCAGCGTCACGACCCGCTCATCGCCCTCCTCGGCCTCGAACACCATCGCCCGACCGCTCGTCGACAGCAGCCGCGCCGCACGCACCAGCCCCAGCGTCCACGCCCACGGCACCCGCGGCAGGTCTCGCAGCCGCAGCAGCGCCTCCGTGCGCGCGACCGTGAAGCCGCGCCGCGCCTGCCCCTCCACCGCCGCGCCCCGGCGCAGCCGCTCGAGCACCACCGCCACGCTCGGACTCGACACCTCGCTCATCCTGCAAGTCGCCGGGCCGCCTGACAACCCCGGCTCAGGCGCCGAGCGCCTCGGCCATCGCCCCCGCGTCGCTCCCCGGGCGCCCGAGGGCCGCCGCGACCGCGCAGGCGAGCGTCAGGGCGGCCGTCCGCGGCGCCCCCTCGAAGGCCTTGAGCGCCGCCCGCAGCAGCGGACCGTCGCAGATCCACAGGGTCGCCGCCTTCCAGGCCTGCTCGGGCCACAGCACCGGCGCATAGACCACCAGGGCCCCGTCCGCGTCGCTGCCGACCTCGATCCCCACCAGACCCGCGCGCCCCTCGGGCCCCGGCTCGCTCGCCAGGCGCAGCTGCACCGCCGCGCCGCTGGCCAGCAGGCCGCGCTCGACCGCGACGCGCAGCCCCTCACCCTCGCCGCGCGCCCGCTCACGCGCGAGCGTCTGCTCGAGCGCGAGCACCGGTCCACCGCCTGTCCCTTCGAGCAGGTCCTTGAGCCAGCCGAGGTCGCCCTCCTCGGCCGCGAGCACCGGGAAGCCGGCCGCCCCCGCCGCGCCGAGCAGCGGCGAGTCGGCCCGCGAAGGGTCGACCACCACCACCGGACGCCCGCGCAGCAGCACGGCCAGCCCCTCCGGCGCCAGCGCCCGGCGCCCCGCCAGGTCGCGCAGCACCGCTCGCCCCTTGAGCGCCGCCCCGAGCGGGACCAGCTCGCGAGCGAGGTGCGCGTGCAAGTACGCGTAGTGCTCGTGGCGCTCGCGCGTCCACGGCGAGGGATCCGCGGCCGCCTGCTCGACCGCCGCCAGCAGCCGGCCGCGCAGCGTCGAGATCGCGGCCCCGGTCCGGGCGAGCACCGCCCGCTGTCCGAGGTCCTCGACCACCTTGTCGCGCGCGATCGTCGTGCGCAGCAGCGGCGAGTCGATCCACACCTGCAGGTGCTCGGCGCTGCGTCCCAGGTCCGGCAGCACGACCCCCAGCAGCTCCGCCGGCGCCCCCTCGGCGAGGATCAGCCCGCGCCGCATCAACACCGCCGTCGGCGGCACGGCGAAGGCCACGTGCACGCTGGTGTCCCCCTGCGTCTCGGCGATCGCCAGCGGCGTGTCGGCCGGCGCCGGGCTGTCCTGGATCAGCTCCGGCGGCTCGCCGCTGGCCACGTCCTCGAAGCTCAGCTCGAGGCGACAGAACCGACACCAGCGCCACAGGCTGTCGCGCACCGCCTCGGCGATCGCCGAGCGCTCGTGCGCCCGTCCTCGACGCAGCAGCGTCACCGTCGTGCCCTCGACCGGCTCGTCCAGCGCCACCTTGTCGAAGCGCCGGTCCGGATAGAACACCAGCTCCCAGGCCTCGCCCGCGCGCCCCGTCTGCACCAGCACCGCCTCCGGCGTCCACGCGAACACGCTGACGAAGCCGACCCCGTAGCCGCCCGCCATCGTCCGGTCGTCGGTCTTGCTCGACGCGAACAGCCGCGTCAGCCCGCCATCGATCGTCGCCTCGTCCATGCCGCCGCCGGCGTCGCTGACCCGCAGCTCGTACACCACCTCGTCGGCCTCCTCGCCGACATCCTCGTGCACCGCGAGGACCACCTCGGCGCGGTCGCTGCCGGCGTCGAGCGCGTTCTGGACCAGCTCACGCAGGAAGTCGTAGGGCCCCGCGAATTGCGAGACCAGCCGCTCCAGCAGCGCGTCGACCTCGCCGGCGCTCAAGCGATCCGGCCTTCAGGACAGGTGACTTCGGACATGTCCGAACGCTCAGGGCTGGGCCTCGGCGGCGTCGTGGACGTCGAGCCCGGCGACCAGCGCCGCGACCTCGGGGTCCGCGTCCGCGAGGGCCCGCAGCTGGCTCGCCAGGTCGAAGGCCGCGCCGGGCTTGAGCTTGTTGGGGCGGCCCAGGCCCCAGCCCTTGCGCGACTGATAGCGCTCCACGCCCTGCGGGTCCCCGTGGACCAGCATGCAGTAGTGAAACCCCTCGTCAGGCTCACAGGCGGCGACGCGCACGTTATGCACCTTGTCGTCCTGGACCGTGCGCAGCTTGGCCCGGTCCTCGCCCTCGGGCGCCCAGTGGAAGGTGTCGTAGCTCCCGCGGTACATCGAGCCCTTGAACAGGGAGCCGTACTGCTTGCTCTCCGAGGCGCGGACGACCATGAAGGCCCCGACCTCCTCCGTCAGCTTCTTCGGGACCTTGGTCAGCCACAGCCGATCGTGGATCGGTCCAGCGGCCTCACCACCGCCGCATCCGAAGGCCGCGAGCGAGGTCACGAAGGCGGCGAGCAGACAGAAGGTCGCATGACTTGAAAAACGGGCGATGAGGGTCACGGTGGGGTATCGTCGCAAGCCGATCGTGACCGCGCAAGCGAGCTCGACTCACACCCTCTGCAAACCCGCCATGACACGCTCTCACGCACCTTCCTCGGTTTCGCGCCCTCAGGCCCTCGTCCTCTTCGCCGCCGTTGCGGCCCTCCCGCTGCTGGGCTGCGGCGGCGACAAGGCCGGTCAGCCCGCGCAGGGCAACGCGGGCGCCACCGCCGGGCCAGTCGCCGCCGCGCCGCCGGCCAAGAAGAAGGCCTCGCGTCCGATGCCCTCCGCGGCGACGGTCCTCGACGCCGCCAAGAAGTACTTCTCGCCCTTGCCGGCCCGCGCCGAGTCGGCCAGCAACCCGACCACGCCGGAGAAGATCGCCCTCGGTCGCCAGCTCTACTACGACCCGCGCCTGTCGAAGGGCCAGGACGTCTCCTGCAACACCTGTCACTTGCTCGACAAGTTCGGCGTCGACAACGAGCTGACCTCCAAGGGTCACAAGGGCCAGCGCGGCGAGCGAAACAGCCCGACCGTGTACAACGCCGCGACCCACTTCGCCCAGTTCTGGGACGGTCGGGCCGCGACGGTCGAGGACCAGGCCCAGATGCCGATCGTCAACCCCGTGGAGATGGCGATGGCCGACGCCGGCTACGTGCTGCGCACCGTCAAGTCGGTCCCCGGCTACGTCGAGGCGTTCAAGGCCGTCTTCCCCGGCGACGCCGACCCGATCACGATGGAGAACCTCGGCAAGGCGATCGGCTCGTTCGAGCGCGGCCTGATGACCCCCGCGCCCTTCGACGAGTTCCTCGGCGGCAAGATGACCGCCCTCGGCGGCGACGCCCTGCGCGGCCTCGAGCTGTTCATCGAGCTCAACTGCATCAGCTGCCACACCGGCCCCTCCGTCGGCGGCACCATGTACCAGAAGCTCGGCAGCGTGAAGACCTACGAGACCAAGGACGAGGGCCGCTTCAAGATCACCAAGAACCCCGAGGACAAGTTCGTGTTCAAGGTCCCGGGCCTGCGCAACGTCACCAAGACCGCCCCCTACCTGCACGACGGCTCCTCCGCGACCCTCGACGACGTGCTCAACGTCATGGCCACCTATCAGCTCGCCAAGGGCACCCTCACCGACGACGAGCGCAAGTACCTGACCGCGTTCCTCGAGAGCCTCGAGGGCAAGATCGACCCGGCCTACATCGCCAAGCCCGAGCTGCCGCCCAACGGCCCCGAGACCCCGGGCCCCGACCCGTCCTGAAGCCCCGGCCCCGCGAGCCTCCGCGCTCAGCGGGCCGGCCTGATCGGCTTCGCTGGCTTCGCCGGCTTCACCGGCTTCACTGGCTGTTCGGCCGCGGCGAGCAGCACGTCGAAGCTCGGCGCCGGCTCGATCAGCCACAACGCCATGTCGATCTCGTTGCGGATCTGAAAGCCGTCGGGCACCGAGTAGTTGAAGCTCACCTGCACCGTCCCGGCGCTGATCAACCCCCAGTGAGCCATCGGCAGGGTCCCGCGGACCTCCGCCTTGCGCTCGCGCGCCAGCGCGGCGACGAAGTCCGCCCGCGTCTGCTCGACGTCGCCGCTGCCCTTGAGCGCCTGCTCGTACCGCCAGGCGTTCGCCTGCAGTCGCAGCGCCGATGACGTGCCGTCCCGCGCGACGATCGAGAACGCGTCGATCAGCTCGGCCCGCTGCGCCCCCTCGAGGCTCAGCACCGTCGCCGCCAGATTAAGCGCGGCCGGCCGCGCACTCGCGTCGAGGTTCAGCGCCTCGACCAGGTGCTGCACGCCGCCCACCGGGTCCCCGAGCCGGATCTTCAGCACACCGAGGTTGTTGAGCGCGACCGCTCGCGCCGCCGCCGACCCCTCGCTCGCCAGCACCGCGTACATCGCCACCGCCTGCTCGCCGGCCTCGCGCGCGCCGGTGCGGCGCGACTTGAGCGCCAGGACGGCCGCGTGCATCGCCACCCGGCTGCGCTCGCCCTCCTCCTCCGGCGTCGCCATCACGACCGCCTCGAGCCCCGGCAGCTCGGCCTCGGCCTCCCAGGCCACCGCGACATCCAGCCAGGTCTGCGCTCGCGCCCGCTGCAGTCTGATGTCACCAGCCAGCGCCGCGGACAGCGGCGCGCGCACGGCCGCCAGCGCCGCGTCGCGGTCCGCGGAGAAGTTGGCGGCGAGGTAGACCATGCGCCGCGCGTCGGGCGAGTCCGGGAAGCTCGCCGCGTTCGTCACGGCCCGCGCCAGCGCCCCGCGCAGCACCGGGACGGCCGCCGTTGGATCGCCGGCGAGGAAGCCCGGCGCGATCCCTGCGACCACGGCCTCGATCACCTCGACCACGCCCGCGCGGGCCGGGTCGTAGGTGCGCAGGCCCCCGGCGAAGGCGCGCAGGTCGGCGAGCAGCGGCCCGACCAGCTCGTCGAACTTGCGCCCGCTAGCGACCGCTGGAAGCGCCTCGTACAGGAACTTCATGCCGACCGTGCCGAGCGCGACCTCATAGAAGTCGCGGTCCTTGGACGCGAGCGCCTTCCCGAGGTCGATCTGCGCGCTGGCCAGCGAGAAGTCGCCGGACCGCTGGATCGCCAGCTTGGCCAGGCCCGCCCGCGGCCGCGCGTCGTTCGGGTTGGCGATTCGGAGCCGCTCGTAGAGCGCCGCGGCGTCGGCGAAGCGGTCGAGCAGCAGCAGCAGGTGCCCGCGCTCGAGCGCCTCTGCCAGCGCCGCGTCCGCGGGGATCTCCAGCACCCGCCGCGCCTGCTCGCCGCGCTTCGTCGCGTACTGCATCCGCCGCGCGTGGGCCGTCGCCGCCTTCACGTCGCTCGCGTCGACGCCGAGCTCCCGCGCCCGCTTCAGCGCCGCGTCCCCGCAGCCGAGCTCCAGCGCCCGATAGCAGGCCGTCGCCAGATCCACGTGGTCCGCCGCGCTCGCGCGCGACCCCTGCCGACGCATCGCCATCTGCCGCAGCGCCAGGCTGCGGGCGAACTCCTCGCGGCGGCTCGCGTCCTCGGCGAGCCGACCGAGCACTCGCGGCACCTCGGGGTGCTCACCGTGGTGGCGCAGGAACTCGGCCGCGTTGCGGCGGTGCAGCGCCCCTGCCCGCGAGAACACGCGCGCGAGGCCGGCCGACAGCCCCGCCAGGTCGGCACCCGCACCCGGTCCGGCGCTCTGGGCCAGCCGTCCGGCCATCTGAAGGATCTGCTGGAACATGCCCTGACCGGCGAACATCGGCGTGTCGAGGATCGAGTAGACGCGGCTCAGCGCGAGCAACAGCTCGGCATCGACATCGCCGGCGGCAACGGCCCGCTCGGCGCGGACCAGACCGACGCCGAGCCTCATCAAGTTCTCGGTGATCGTCTCGCCGCCGGCGGTCCCCATCCGGTCCCACACCTGCAGCGCGTCGCGGATCTCTCGCGTCGCCAGCCCGTTGTCGACGGTGGTCCCGAGGGCGCGCTCGATCGGCCCGCGGATCGCCGGCGGCAGCTCCGTGAACAGCGGCGCCTGCGGCCCCGGGTTGACCGAGTCCGCGACCGCGAGCAGCTCCGCGTCCGCCGGCTTCACGCTCGCGGCAGGCGGCACAGCGGCGGTCGGCGGCGTCGTCGTGGCCGACTTCGGTCCGCAGCCCAGCAAACCAAGCCCCAACGCCAGCCCCAGCGATCTCGCGTGCATCACCATCAACATATCCCAAAGCCGCGAGCGTTTGAGCCCGGCGGCGCTCCGGGGCTCAGCCGCGCGCGCGCTGCAGGTACTGGACGGCGCCGCGGCGGATCTTCGCGCCCTGGGCCGCGGTGAAGATCTGCCGCGGACCCTCGCGGCACGAGCACATCAGGTTCTGGCGCCCCTCATCGTGCTCGAGGCCGAACAGATGGCCGAGCTCGTGGACCAGCGTGGTCGCGGGCGCGTCGGCGCCGAGCACCAGGAACTCGCGGCTTCGCAGCTTGCGAAGCAGCCCGCGATAGCGCCAGTGCAGCCCGCGGACCCCGCGGTCCGCCCGCAGCACGCTGCCGAGCTCCACGGTCTGCACGAGGAACAGGTGCACGGTCCCGTCGCTCGCGGCGAAGTTCGCCAGGCGTCGGCGATCGCGACGATGGCGGATCCCCGCGAAGCCCTCCGGCAGCACCTCCATCCGCGCGACATACACCTCGATCCCGGAGCTGCGCAGCGAGATGTTGGCCCGCCGCACCGCTCGCTCGAGCCGGCGCAGGTCGAAGGCCGGGCGGTCGACCACCGTCGCCATGTGCAAGGTCAGCGGGATGCGCAGCCAAATTCCCGCCCTGTCGCCCTTCGACGGGCCCTCCTGGCGGAGGTCCGGCACCTTGTGCTCGCCCGAGGCCGCCGCCGGCGCGGCGCCGAGGACCCACAACGCGAGCGTCAGCAGCGACCGACCCAGCCATCGCCGCCCCTCGGACCCCATCTCACCGCGCGAAGCCACTGGTTTTCATTCTGTCCAAATCCCGGCGCCAAGGAAAGGCCGGCTCGCAACAATGCTTCGCAGCGCAAAGCTCGGCGGTCCGTCGTCGCGCCTGTACGCGCGAGAACACAGCCTCGCACCTGCGACCACGCGCGCGGCTGCCTGCGCTCACTCCATGCGCAAGGGGTTTTGCTATTTACAGCGGGCTGGCCGATCGGTGCGGGCGCTTGCTATCCTCGCGGCCGCCCATGTTTCTGTTCGGAAGCTCCGCCGGGACCGACCCCTCCTTCATCCCCGACGAGGAGACCCGCCGCTGGCTCGCCTCGGGCTTGGGCGCCGTGATCGGCCAGCTCGGCGCGCCTGCGCTGCGCGCCCGGTGGATCGGTGAAGCGCCCGCCAAAGGGGTCGCCCCCCCGCGCGACCTCGACAGCCTCTTCGACTTCATCTGCGCCGCGCAGGAGCAGGTCGGTCAGGGTGACCTCGAGTTCACGCTCCTCGACCGCCGTCCCGGCGAGCCGCCGGTGCCGCCCGGCTTCCTCCCCCTCGGCGACCCCACGGGCCACCTCCTGCACACCTTCGCGCGCGCCCGCGAGCTGGTGCTGGTCGTCTCGCCGCAGCTATTTCGCGTGCCCTCGCTGCTGCTCGGTCACGTCGCTCGTGAGCTCGGCCGCCTGGGCTTGTGGCAGGCCCCGGAGACCACCCCCGCGGTCGCGGAGCTCGACTCCGAGGTCGCCGCCGAGCTCGCCGCGATCTCCCTCGGGATGGGCACCTGGGTCGTCAATGGCTCCTACATGTTCAACAACGCCTGCTGCGGCGGCGGCTGCGGCATCGACCTCGGCAGCGTCCGCGCCGGCCTTTCGATGCCCGAGGCCAGCTACGCCCTCGCCCTCGACGCCCAGCGCAAGGGCCTCGGCCGCCGCCTCGCCGCCAAGGCCCTCGACAGCACCCAGGCCGCCGCCCTCAAGCAGGCCTGGGACGCCTGCGCCCCGCACCTCCCCGCCCTGCCCGCCGCTCGCAGCGCCGCCGCCCTCGGGGCCTGAGCCATCGGACAGGTCCGAGCGCGTCGCCCTCAGGGCACCGGCACCTTCGTCAGCGTGTAATGAACGCCCTCGTAGGCCGGCGACGCAGCCGCGCGCAGGTCGGACGGCAACGTGCCCCGCAGGCGCTTGGCGTGACCGGTGGTCGTCAGCACCCACAGCGACCGACCCTGTCCGCGCTGGGTGTCGACGAACTCGATCAACTTCTCGCGGTCCATCTCCTTCGAGACCCAGACCCGGCCCTTACTGAAGAAGGTCTCGCCGCGGTAGTAGAACCACCAGCTGAGCAGCGGGTCCTCCGGGCCGCGCTGGTCGAAGTAGACCCGCAGGGGCGAGCGCTGCGACCAGTGCTCGGAGACCGCGGGCAGGTAGCTGTTCATGACCCAGCCGAGCGACAGCAGCGCCGAGAGCAACATGCAGGTCAGGGCCGCGCGTGCCCGCCGGCCCGCCCACAGCAGGAGGCCGAGCGCGAAGGGCAGCGCCAGGAGGATGAGCGGCTCGGTCGGCGGCGCCCCGTCGCGCCACATGTTGTCGTAGAGGTAGGTCGTCAGGTGGGTGAGCCAGGCGGGTTCGACGACCGCGTCCCGCAGCACCAGCGCCATCACCCCGACCCCCGCCACCGCCGTCACCCAGCCGGTCTTGCCGCTCGTCGCCCGCGCCCGCGACTCGCCGAGCTCCGCCAGCCACAGCCCCAGCAGCACCGCCAGGGGCGGCAGCACCGGCAGCAGGTAGTGATAGTACTTGGTCACGCTGAAGGTCAGCAGCGCCAACGTCACCGCCGCCCACAGCAGCGCGAAGCGCCGCAGCGCCGCAGCGCGGGTCGCCACGCTCGCACCCGGAGCGTCTGGCCTGTCCTCCGGGACATCTCGTAGCGCTCGCATCGCCGCCCACAGCGACGCCGGCAGCGCCGCCGACCACGGCAAGGTCGCGACCCCGAGCGTGCGCACGTAATAGGTGAGACTACCGACCGCCTGGTCCTGCTCACCGGAGCCGAAGCGGGCCAGATTATTGAGGATGATCAGCTCGTTCAACCAGCGCTCGCCGCGGTAGAGCAGCATCGCGTGGTGCCACGGGAGCGACGCCAGCGCGAACAGCAGGGTCCCGGCGACGAGCCCGCAGCGGCGCAGCAGGTCGAGGCGGCCGCGCACCAGCATGTCGGCGAGCACCAGCAGGCCGACGATGCCGGGCCCGATCATGCCCTTGCCGAGCAGCGACACCCCGGCGGCCACGTAGAGCGCCGCCATCCACACCTGGGAGCGCCGCGCCCAGCGCAGGCTGAGCACCAGCACCACCAGCGCCGCCGCCCAGTAGCCGAGCAGGTGCAGGTGGATCTGCCGCAGCGTGTCCACGTTCGGCACCCCGGGCTTCTTAGCGAACCTCGCGACCCGCGCGACCGTATCGGCGCTGATCACGTGCATGTGCAAGACCGTCAGCGGAAGGATCGCCGCCACGAGCGCAGCGAGGACGAACACCGTGTACGCGCGGTCCCACGGCACCGTCCAGCGGCGCACCCGGGCCCACAGACCGCCGCCGCGCGCGGGCGCCGTGCGCCGAAAGATCTCCCCGAGCGACCGCCGTCGAAGCTCGCGATCGGGCTGCAACCATGCCAGCGCCCACGCGCCCATCGCGACCACCACCGGCGCCACGAAGAACATGTCGGTCAGCGCCTGCCGGGTCACCAGCGCCCACTGGGGCATCGTCGCCAGCACCACCGCCGTCAAGATCCCCGCCCGCGCCGCGGGGCTCGGGCCGCGCCCGCCCGCCGGCGCCTCGACCCGCAGCAGTCGCCACACCACGTAGCCGAGGAACACCGCGCACAGCATGCCCGCGAGCATGCTCGGCAGTCGCAGCGCCAGCTCGGGCAGCGGCGAGCGGACCATCTCGTCGAGCGCCGGTCGGGTGCCGACCCCGAAGGCCGCCATGCTGAGCGCCATCAACCAGAACGGCAGCGCGGGCTTCGACCAGAACGTGTTCTCCGCGTTGCCGTCGGGGCCCTCGCCCGGTCGCCACCACAGGTCCAGCGGATCGTCGCGCACCAGGATCTGCCGCGCCACCTCGCCATAGTGCGTCTCCCACGGATCCCACGGCCCGCACGCCGCCAGCGTCGCGGTGTTGATCGCCACGAGGAGCACCGCCGCGAGGGCGATCCATAGCCAGGTCGGCAGCGTCGGCAGGCGCAAGGTGCTGGAGGTGTACCCCAGCCTCGCCGCTCGGTGTAGCCTCGCCGGGCATGACCGGCACGACCGACACGACCGGCACGACCGACACGACCGGCACGACCGGCACGACCGGCACGACCGGCACGACCGGAGGCCTCTCGATCGAGCACGTCCGCGACGCCGCCCAGCGCCTCGCAGGCCGGGTCTGGAGCACACCCGTCCTCCGCAGCCCCGCCCTCGAGGCCCTCGCCGGTCGGGCGCTGTTCCTCAAGGCCGAGAACCTGCAGCGGATCGGCGCCTTCAAGGCGCGCGGGGCCATGCATGCGGTCCTGCGCCTCGCCGAGGACCGCCGCGCCCGCGGCATCATCACCTACAGCTCGGGCAACCACGCCCAGGCCGTCGCCCTCGCGGCCCGCGAGTTCGGCGTGCCCGCGTGGATCGCCATGCCCGTCGATGCGCCCGCGATCAAGGTCGCGGGCGTCCGCGCTCTCGGCGCGGAGATCGTCTTCGCCGGCACCACCTCCGACGAGCGCCAGCGTGCCGCCCTCGAGCTGCAGGCCCGCCACGGCGCGACGATCATCGAGCCCTTCGACGACCCCGACATCATCACCGGTCAGGCCACCGCCACCCTCGAGCTCTGCGAGCACGTGCTCGCCTGCACCGGCGAGCCGCTCGACGCGCTCGTCGTCCCGGTCGGCGGTGGCGGCCTGATCGCCGGCGCAGCCCTCGTCACCGCCGCCCTCGGCATCCCCCTGTTCTCCGCCGAACCCGCCACCTGCAACGCGATGGCCCGCTCCCTCGCCGCCGGCGAACGCGTCGCCGTCGCACCGGGCCCCACCCTCGCCGACGGCCTCAAGCCCACCCGCGTCGGCGCCCTCAACTTCGCCGTCGTCAGTCGCACCATCTCCGCCGCCTTCGAGGTCGATGACCTCGAGCTCGGACGCGCCCTCGTCCGCCTGCTCATGAACGCCAAGGTCCTCGTCGAACCCTCCGGCGCGGCCGCCCTCGCCGTCGCCCTCCGCGGCCCCGCCGACCGCACCGCCCACGACCCGCGCGGCGGCTTCCCCGGCCGCCGCGTCGGCGTGCTCCTCTCCGGCGGCAACGTCAGCCCCGCCCTCGTCGCCGAGCTGCTCACGCGCCACGCCGACGTCACCTGACTTAAGGTACCTGTCGCATGCGCCCTGGTCTCAACGACATGTCTCTTCGACCAGCCTTATCGCTGCTGCTGCTCATCGCCTGCGCGCCGCCGCCCGCGAGCCCGCCGACGCCGACCGTGGCCGCTCCGTCTGCGCCGTCCGCGGTGAGCCCTGGCGTCGAGGCAGCCGCCGCAGCCGCCGCCGCCGAGGCGCAGCGGGTCGCCGAGCTCCCGCACCGGGTGGTCTTCGCCGACCGCATCACCTACAGCTACGTGCTGCTGCTGCCTGGCGCCGACCTCGCCGCGCCGACGCGGGAGGAGCTCGACGTCGCGGTGCGCGAGGCCTTCCCGAACAACCTCGACGACGAGGAGGTCGGGCTGCTGCGCGGCCTGATCGCGCGCCCGATCGACGACTCGCCGATCGCCCCCGACGCAGCCGCGCAGCCCGAGGAGGATCCCGAGGACCTCGAGGGTCGCGCGCGAGACCTGCTCGGCCTGGGCATCGAGGTCCACCCGCGGGTCCCGGCGAGCGGCCCGCCGTTGGTCGAGCTACGGGTGCTCGCCGACCCCGACCTGAGCCGCACGCTCGAGCCGGGTGAGCGCGCCTCGCTGGCGACCCGCGGCGCCTTGCTCGTGCTGCGCGCCCAGTACCGCAACCAGCACGGCGTGCGCGGCCTGCGATTGCTGCAAACCCTGGTGCGGGTGGTCGCGGCCCGGCGCGGCGCGCTCATCCACGATCCGGACACCCTCGAGACCTTCGGCCCGGCCGCGTTCGCGGCGCGCCGCCTGCAAACCACCCTCGGCAACGTCGCCGACCAGATCCCCATCATCCCCTTCGCCGACCCGCGCCACCCGGGGAAGTTCCGACTGACGACCCGCGGCATGCGCCGCTTCGGCAGCGTCGACCTCGAGCTCGGCGGCCTCCCGGGAGATCTCTCTGTGCTCCAACAGGGCACTTACTTCCTGCACGGCCTCGCCCGCCAGATGATCGACCTCGGGGAGTTCGACCGCTCCGGCTTCGCCGTCGAGCTGCCCCCCATCATCACCCTCCACTACAGCGACTGCGCCGCCGCCTACGCCGGGCACCCCGGCACCCTGCCCCGCTGCACCGACTGCCCCGAACACACCGAGCTCCACCTCGTCGAGCGCGCTGCCGAGCCCCAGGACCCCGTCTCCCACGTCGTCGCTCGCGTCGTCGCACCCCGCTCACTCAGCGACCGCGGCGACCATGACGCCGCCTCGTGGGCCCAGAGCGCGCTCGACCGGGTCCTCGGTCGACCTCCCATGTAGACGCAAACCCGCTTTTCTGCCGAAGCATGGCGCCGCTCGAGCAGGCCCGATATACTGGCCGCTCGCTCCTTAAATCAACGCTCGTGCTCCCCCCGGCGCCGGCGATTAATCCCTTCTTGGCTTTCTGAGGCACTCATCATGTTCTCCTTGCGCAGCTCCCGAGCCGCGCGGCACCCTGCGACCTCCCTCCCGGCGCCCCGCACCCTCGCATCTACTCGTGTCCCCGCGCCGCTGACCACCTCGCCGGTCACGCCGCTCCGGTCGACCTCGCTGGTCATGGTCGCCTCGCTGGTCATGCTGGCTGATGGCGGCTGCTCGAGCGCCAGCGACAGCTCCCCCGTCGAGTCCCAGTCCACCTCCGGCCTGAACTCCAGCGCCAGTGCCAGCGCCCCGGGCGGCGACAGCGGTCTCAGCAGCGGCACCGACGACCCGGGCACCACCGGCGACGGCGACGACGACGGCCCGGCCGGCAGCACCGGCGGCAGCTCCGACCCCACGCCTCCGCCCCCCGACGCGCCCGAGCTCGGCGACATGGTGGGCCAGGAGCAGAGCGACGCCTGCGACCTGGCGACGCCGGTGAGCCTGGGCCTGCGCACCCTCGACGCGGCGGCGACGGTCTCACCGACGCTGGCCCGCGACGCGGCGCTGAGCGGCTGGGTCTCGCTGAGCGGCATCCGCATCCGCCCCTGGGAGTTCTTCAATTACTACACCTTTGATTACCCGCCCGCCGAGCCCGGTCTGGTGACGGTGACCCCTCACCTGGCCCAAGAGCCAGGAGCCGAGGGGCTGTGGACCCTGCAGGTCGGAGTCACCACCGCGGCGATGCCGGCCGACCTGCGTCCGCCGCTGCACCTGACGCTCGCGCTCGACAACTCGAACTCGATGGCCGGCAAGGCCCAGGACATGCTGCGCGCCACCGGCAAGGCGATCGCCGGCAGCCTGCGCGCGGGCGACACCCTCTCGATCGTCACCTGGAACGCCAAGACCGCGACCGTGCTCGAGCTCCACCCGGTCAGCGGCGCCGACGACCCCGTCATCCTCGACAAGCTCGACAAGCTCGAGATCGGCGGCAGCGCCGAGCTCTACAGCGGCCTCATGTCCGCCTACAAGCTCGCCGAGTCCGCCTACGACCCCGCCCACTGGAACCGCGTCGTCCTCGTCAGTGACGGCGGCGCCACCGCCACCGAGACCGACCTCTCCGTCATCTCCGACCACGCCGACAAACAACCCGGCATCTACCTCTCCGGCGTCGGCGTCGGCGACCCCGGCAACTATCGCAGCGACCTCATGGACGCCGCCGCCCACGCCGGTCGCGGCGCATCCCTGTTCGTCGGCAGCGCCGAGGAGGCCGACAAGCGCTTCGGCCCCCAGTTCGTCCGCACCCTCGGCGCCGCCGTCCGCGCCATCGACGTCCGCGTCGACCTGCCCCCCGGCTTCGAGCTCGTCCGCGAGCCCACCGAGGACAAGCTCAACGACCTGCAGACCAGCGCCCTGCGGCTCGGCCCCAACGCCAGCCTCGTGCTGCACCGCGGCCTGCGCCACTGCGCCACCGTCGACCCCGCGGCGAAGCTGCTCGTGCGCGTCAGCTTCATCGACGAGGCCACCGGCGAGCTGATCGAGGTCAAGACCGCGGCCAAGCTCGCGACCTTGCTCGCCGACAAGCCCGCCGCGCTGGCGAAGGGCGCGGCGGTGCAGGCCTATGCGAGCGCCTTGCAGCGCTGGCAGGTCAACCCGGCCGACCTCGCGGTCGCCCTGATGAACGCGCTGGAGCGCCTCGCTGCGGCCCAGAGCTTGCTCCCGAACGACCCCGAGCTCGCGGAGATCGCCACGGTGCTCGCGGTCCTCGGCCAGGGCTGAAACCGATCGCCAGCGCGGCGCCATCTGCTACCATCCGCGGCCGATGGACGCCGCGCCGCCGCTCGTATGGATGGACCTCGAGATGTCCGGGCTCGACCCCGACACCTGCCAGATCCTCGAGATCGCCACCCTCGTGACCGATGGCGACCTGAACATCGTCGCCGAGGGCCCCGACATCGTCATCCATCAGCCCGAGCCCGTGCTCGCGGCCATGGACGCCTGGTGCACCCAGCAGCACGGCACCAGCGGCCTCACCGCCCAGGTCCAGGCCTCCACCGTCTCGCTCGCCGAGGCCGAGGCCCGCACCCTCGAGTTCCTCCGCGCCCACTGCCCGCCCGGCAAGTCCCCGCTGTGCGGCAACTCGATCGGCCACGACCGCCGGTTCCTGCTCCGCTACATGCCGCAGGTCGCCAGCTACCTGCACTACCGCAGCGTCGACGTCTCCTCGATCAAGGAGCTCACGCGCCGCTGGTACCCCGCGCTCTCGGCCCCGCGCAAGGGCGAGACCCACCGCGCGCTCGATGACATCCGCGAGTCGATCGCCGAGCTCCGCCACTACCGCGAGCGCGTGTTCCGGCCGTCCGGCGAGGTCTAGAGCCCGCTTGCGCTTCTCCGCGATCCGGCTGCACTACGTCCTGGTGTACGCCGTCATCGGCGCGTACATGCCCTACCTGCCGGTCTTCCTCGGGCGGGACCTCGGCATGCACGACGCCCAGATCGGCTGGATCACCGGCATCTACGGCCTGTCGGTGATCCTCAGCCCGCCGCTGTTCACCTACCTCGCCGACCGCCTGTTCTCCGGCCGCTCGCTGATCGCCCTCGCATACCTCGCCTCCACCCTCGCCCTCGTCGGCCTCGCCTTCGCCGACCAGTTCCTCGCCGTGCTCCTGCTGTCCTTCGCGTTCAGCATGGTCTACACCCCGCTGTTCGCCCTGCTCGACGGCCTCGCCTTCTCCGCCATCGCCGTCACCATCAGCGCCGGCGCCCGCCCGCCCCGCTACGACCGACTGCGCCTGTGGGGCAGCCTCGGCTTCATGGTCCCGGCCTTCGTGCTGTTCTTCGCGCTGCACACCGGCGCCGCCTCCGGTCGCGCCGCGATCGTCGCCGCCGCCGTCGCGGCCGGGCTCGGCGCGCTGTGCAGCCTCTCGCTGCCGCGACTGATCCCCGAGCCGCGCGAGCGCCTCCCCGGCGCGGCCGCGTGGCAGGTCCTGCGCCGCCCGCCGACCCGGACGCTGGTGATCCCGCTCGGCCTGCTGTTCGCCGCGATCAGCGTGTTCTACGCCTTCTACGCCCGCCGCGTGCTCGACGTCGGCATCGACCCCGCGTGGGTCGGTCTGGTGATGAACCTCGGCGTGCTCGCCGAGCTGCCCTGCATCTTCGCCGCCGGCGCGCTGCTGCGGCGATTCTCATTGCGCAGCCTGATCCTGTTCGGCGCGCTGTGTCTCATGCTGCGCCTGGCCCTGCTCGCCGCGGTCGCCGACCCGCTCGTCACCGTCGCCTCGCAGCTGCTGCACGGCCCCGTCGTCCTCGCGATCTACCTGATCCCGCCGATGTACCTGAACCTCAAGGCCCCACCCGGCGTGCGCAACGGCGTGCAGGGCCTCTACGCGATGCTCTGCTTCGGCCTCGCCCGCCTCTCCGGCTCGGTCGCCGCCGGCTACGCCGCCGAGGTCGACCTCGCCTGGGCCTTCGTCCTCGGCGCGACCCTCTCCGCCCTCGCCTTCATCTGGTTGCTGCTGCGCTTCCACGACCCTGACGCCGACGCGGCCCTCCGCGCCCGCGACCCGATCGCTACCTGAGCGCCCACCTTCTCAGCCCTGCTCGTCGACCAGGTCCTGCCCGCCCTCTCAGCCCTGCTCGACCAGGGGTCCTGCCCTCTCAGCCCTGCTCGTCCGCGTCGGGCAGGTCCTGCTCGGTCATCACCACGCGCTTCGGCGGCGCCGCGTACACCGGCTGCAGGCGGCCGACGACCGGCGCCACGGCGATCGCCGCGAGCTCACCCGGCAGCGGCCGCAGCACCGCCGCGAACGCCTCGATCGCCGCGGTGACCAGCGCGTCGTCCTGGGTCTGCAGCACGGCCCGCGCGTCGCGGACCCCCGCGAGCACCGCCGCGCGCGCCTCCGGGTTCAGCTTCTCCTGCTCGCCGACGACCCGCTCCGCGCGCTGAGCCATACCCTCGAGCCGCTGCCGTCGCTCCTGGATCTCGCGGACCTGACGGCGCTCGACCTCCTCGGCGCGCGCCGCCTCGACCATCGTTGCGAGCACATCGGCCGCGAAGCCGCCGCGCCCCTCGACCACAAGCCGCGCCTCCTTGCCGCGCAGCAGCTCGCGCACCGACAGCTCGAGCACCTGACTCGCATCGAGGGTGAACTTCACCTCGACCTCCGGGCGACCCATCACCGTGAAGCCGAGCAGCTGCGGCGGCTCGGCCCCGCTGCGGTCGCCCTCGAGCACCCGACACACCGCGCCTGGCCGTCCATCCCCCGGGGTCGTCACCGGCTCGGAGTGTTCGGCCGGAACCACCGCCCCGCGCGCGAACAACACCGTCGGCTCGGCCGCACCGACCTGCAGGAACAGCGGCCGCGACAGCGCCTCCTGGACCGTGACCTCGGGGCTGCGCGACGCCAGCAGCCCGGCGAGGATCGCCGCCCCGCGAGCCACGACCTCATCGGCATCCAGCGTCGCGCTCGGGATCTTCTTAAAAATCGCCTCGACCCGACCGTGCAGCGCCGGCATGCGCGCGCAGCCGCCGATCATCAGCACCTGCGCCACCTGCTGCGCCGGCCGCCCCGCGTCATCGAGCGCCCGCTGCAGCGCCGCCACGCAGCGGTCCAGCAGGTCCGCGACCAGCTTCTCCAGCCGCGCCTGCGTCAGCTTGCTCTGCAGGTGCTTCGGGCCCGCCTCGTCGGCCGCAAGGTACGGCAGGTGCACCGTCACATCCTTGGCGTCGGAGAGCGCCACACGAGCCTTCTCGGCCGCGTCACGCATCCGCGCCCGCGCGATCGGATCCTCCGCGCCGTCGACCCCCGCCTGCTCGCGAAACTCCGCCTGCAACCACTCGACCACCCGCGCGTCCAGGTCGTCACCGCCGACCTCCACGCCACGCTGGGCCAGCACCTCGACGCCACGCTCACCGACCTCGATCAGCGCCGCATCGAAGCCCCCACCGCCGAAGTCGATCACCGCGACCAGCTCCTCACTGACCGCCGTCCGGCTCGCCTGATACACCAGCGCCGCCGCCGTCGTCGCGTGCACCAGCCGCCGGACCTCGAGGCCTCCGAGTCGACATGCCGCGAGCGTCGCCCGGCGCTGCGCGTCATCGAGGTGCCCGCGCACCGCCACGACCACGGCCGGGAGCTGCTCACCCAGCTGCGTCTCGGCCGCGCGCCGGACCTGGCGCAGCAGCGGCGCCAGCAGCTCGGGCGGCGTCACCAGCTGCTCGCCCAGCTTCACCACCGCGTCACCGTCACCGCCGCGCTGCAGCGCGATCGGCAGCCAGGCCGCGGGCTCGAGCTCGTCGAAGCGGCGACCGAGCAGGCGCCGCGCGCCGAGCAGCATCTGCCGCGGCTGGGTCAGGCTCAGGCGTCTGGCACGCTCGCCGACGAGCACCGCGCCCTCGCCGTCGACGCCGATCGCGGAGGCCTCGCGGTACGCCTGTCGACCGCTCAGCAGGGTCACCGCCTTGCCAGCCTCGAACACACCGACCGCGCAGCGCGTCGTCCCCAGATCGATGCCGATCGCCAGGCTCATCGTGCGCGGCAGCCTACACGCCCGGAGATCGCTGTCAACCTCGCCCGGCGAGCGCAGCGGCCACACGCGCGGCGAGGACGGCGACCCGAGCTCGGGCCCCGCTCGGGCCCTGACTCAGGCTGCTCGACCCGCCTCGACACTCAAGTCGGCAACGCGACCTCGAGCTGACTCGCCAGCGTGCGCACGATCTGCTCCGCCGCGGTCGTCAACACCGTGCCGGGGCCGAACACCGCGGCCACCCCCATCTCGCGCAGCGTCGCGTGGTCCGCCGGCGGGATCACGCCGCCGACCACGACCATGATGTCCGCGCGCCCGAGCCGCTCGAGCTCGCGCTGCAGCTGCGGCACCAGCGTCAGGTGGCCCGCCGCGAGCGACGACACCCCGACCACGTGGACATCGTTCTCGACCGCTTGCAGCGCCGTCTCCTCCGGGGTCTGAAACAGCGGGCCGATGTCGACATCGAAGCCCATGTCCGCGAAGGCCGTGGCGATCACCTTGGCCCCGCGGTCGTGCCCGTCCTGCCCCATCTTTGCGACCAGCAGCCGCGGCCGTCGCCCCTCACCGTCGGCGAAGCGCTTGCACAGGTCCTGCACCTGCTCGATCGACCCCGCATCGCTCACCGCCGCACTGTACACGCCGCGCACCGTCCGCGTCACCGCCTGGTGCCGCCCCCACACCTGCTCGAGCGCCAGGCTGATCTCTCCGACCGAGGCGCGCGCGCGGGCGGCCACCACCGCCAGCGCGAGCAAGTTGCCGGGCTCGCCCGCGGCGCAGCGCGTCAGCGCGTCGAGGCTCGCCTGCACCGCGACCGGGTCCCGCTCACGTCGCAGCTGCGCGAGCCTGGCGAGCTGCGCCGCGCGCACCGCCGTGTTGTCGACCTTGAGCACCTCGAGCGGCGCCTCCTGCTCGAGCGCATGACGATTGACGCCGATCACCGCCTGGGCGCCGCTGTCGATGCGGCCCTGGGTGCGAGCCGCGGCCTCCTCGATGCGCAGCTTCGGCAGGCCCTGCTCGATCGCCCGCGCCATCCCGCCGAGCGCCTCGACCTCCGTGATCAGCTCCCACGCGCGCCCGGCCAGGTCCCAGGTCAGGCGCTCGACGTGGTAGCTCCCGCCCCAGGGGTCGATCACCCGCCCGATCCCCGTCTCCTCTTGCAAGTAGATCTGCGTGTTGCGAGCGATGCGAGCCGAGAAGTCGGTCGGCAGCGCCAGCGCCTCGTCGAAGGCGTTGGTGTGCAAGGACTGGGTCCCGCCGAGCGTCGCCGCCAGCGCCTCGACGCAGGTGCGCGCCACGTTGTTGTACGGGTCCTGCGCGGCCAGGCTCCACCCGGAGGTCTGGCAGTGGGCGCGCAGGGTCAAGCTCTTGGGGCTCTGGGCCCCGAAGCCGCTGACGATCCGCGCCCACAGCAGCCGGGCCGCCCGCAGCTTGGCGACCTCCATGAAGTAGTTCATGCCCACGCCCCAGAAGAAGCTCAGCCGCGGCGCGAAGGCGTCGACCGCGAGGCCCGCGGCCACGCCCGTGCGCAGATACTCCGCCCCGTCCGCGAGCGTGTAGGCCAGCTCGAGCTCCGCCGTCGCGCCCGCCTCCTGCATGTGATAGCCGGAGATGCTGATGCTGTTGAAGCGCGGCATGTGCTCCGCGGTGTACGCGAAGATGTCCGCAACGATCCGCATCGACGGCGCCGGCGGATAGATGTACGTGTTGCGGACCATGAACTCTTTTAAAATGTCGTTCTGGATGGTCCCGCTGAGCTGGGCGGGCGCCACCCCCTGCTCCTCCGCCGCGACGATGTAGAGCGCGAGCACCGGCAGCACCGCGCCGTTCATCGTCATCGACACGCTCATCTGGTCGAGGGGGATGCCGTCGAACAGCACGCGCATGTCGAGGATCGAGTCGATCGCCACGCCCGCCATGCCGACATCGCCGAGCACGCGCGGGTGGTCCGAGTCGTAGCCGCGGTGGGTCGCCAGGTCGAAGGCGATCGACAGGCCCTTCTGACCGGCGGCGAGGTTGCGGCGATAGAACGCGTTGCTCTCCTCGGCCGTCGAGAAGCCCGCGTACTGCCGGATCGTCCACGGCCGCTGGGTGTACATCGTCGCGTAGGGCCCGCGCGTGTACGGCGGCAGTCCCGGCTGCGTCTGCAAGAACGCCGGGTCGACATCACGCAGCGCCTCCGCTCCGGGGCTCGGCGCCACCGCGATGCCCTCGGGCGTCGCCCACACCGGCAGCGGGGCCGCCTCGACCGGGGCCGGACTCGGCGCGTCATCGTAGGCGAGCGTCGCGAACTCGGGGATCTTCATCATGCTCACGATTGCACCTCCAGGCGGCGCTGCAGCGCGCCGAGCAGCGCCAGCGCGTCGCCTCCGTGCTGCACGAACAGCTCGATGCCCGCCGCCGCGAGCCCCTCGACCTGGTCCTTCGGCCGCCCCGCCAGCAGCACCACCGTCGCGCCCGCCGCTCGCAGCAGCGGCACAAGCCGCGGCACCGCCTCCGCATACACCGCGTCCGCCGAGCAGATCACCGCGGCCTGCGCCCCGGTGGCCGCGAACTGCTGCGCCGCCGTCTCGAGCTCGACCGCGCCGGCCGTCTCGACGACCTCGAAGCCGCCGATCCCGAAGTAGGCCCGGCAAACCTCGACCCGCGGCCGCGACTGCGCCGCGCTCCCCAGCGCCACCAATCCGACCCGCCCGGGCGTCCGGCGCACCGCCGCCCGCAGCGCCTCGAATGGCGCGGCCAGCCGCGCGCGCCGCAGCGGGGTCACCACCTCGGCCGCCGCGCCCGTCAACCCCAAACACGTCCTGTCTTCTTCGACATGTCCCGGAGCACCTGTCCCTCGCGCCATCTCATCTCCGCCCGGCCCTTCTTCACCCAGCAGGTCGACGACCACCTCGGCCCCCGGGTCGCGCTCCTGGGCCGCCGGATACCGACTGACCCCGACGATCGGCAGCCGCAGCGTCGCCACCGCCTCCGCCTGTCGCTGGGCATTCGCCGCCACCATCTGCTGCACGCTCCCGGCCCGCAGCGCCGCGACCATGCCGCCCTCGCGCTCGATCGCCTGAAACCGCGTCCAGGCCGCGCGCGCCAGCTGGTCCGTCAGCGCCTCGATATAGCCGGCCCCGCCGCCCGGGTCCGCGACGCGCCCGATGTGCGACTCCTCCGCGAGCACCACCTGGGTGTTTCGCGCCATGCGCCGGCCGAGCTCGCCCGGCTCCCCGAGCGCCGCGTCCATCGCCACCGTGGCGATCGAGTCCGCCCCGCCGAGCGCCGCCGCGATCGTCTCACCGGTGCCGCGCAGCAGCCCGACCCACGGGTCGACCGTCGTGCGCTCGCGCCACGAGCCCCGCGCGTGCAGATGCATCCGCTGGTCCGCCGCGTCCCCGCCGCAGGCCGCCACCAGCTTCGCCCAGCACAGCCGCGCGGCCCGCAGCTTCGCCAGCTCGAGGAAGAGGTCACGCCCGACCGCGACCGCGAAGCCCAGCTGCCGCGCCGCCGCACCGATCGTCGTCCCGTCGGCCGTCAGCGCCCGCAGGTACGTCACCCCGCTCGCCAGCAGCACCGCGAGCTGCTCCGCCGCCCCGGCACCCGCGTCGTGATAGCCGCCGACGTCGACCAGCGCGGTCCGCAGCCCCGGCGCCGCGCCGCGCGCCCAGGCTGCCACTTCAGACATGTCCCTTAGCGCATGTTCGATCGGCCAGGCCAGCGCCCCCCGGGTCGCCAGCGCCGCGAGCGGGTCGCAGCCGAGCAGCCCGCGCAGCGCGCCGAGCTCGAGCCCGCCGCGCCCGGCCAGCGCGCCGAGCATCGCCGCCACGCCGCGGCCCGCAGCCCCCACGGCCAGCGTGACCGGCGTGCGCCGCACATCGACGCCCGCGAGCAGCGTCGCCAGCGCCTCGTCATCGCGGACGACGACGCCATGCAGGCCGATCGGCGCCGGCGGTCCAGCCACGCCGGCCGCGAGCCGCTCATCCAGGCGCACCCACACCGCCCCGGCCCCGCGCTGCAGGTCACGGGCGATCGCGGCGCCAGCCGCGGCCGGGTCCGGATGCGTGGTCTCGGGACACACGGTCCAGCCGGGCGCCCGCAGCAGGCCCTCGCGCCCGGGGAGCGCCCGCGGCACGGCCGGGTACAGCGGCTCGATCTCCAGGCCCTCGACGCGCGCGATCAGGCGCTCCGGCGGCGCCCCCTTGAGCTCGCGCAGCACCTGCTCGCGCCACGCCTCGAGTGGCACTGGCGGCCACGCCCTCGCGTCGGTGGATGGATCGGTGTTCACAGCGCGGCGATGATACGCCGCCCTCGCCGATGCAGCTATAGTGCGCGCCGCCGGGCCATGTCCAACTCGCAAAATCCCCCCAGCTCGCCCTCCGGCGCTCCGCCACTGACCACGACCGTCATCGGTAACCCGCCGCAGTCCGGCACCTTCGTGCCCGCCGCCGGACCGCTCCCGGGCGGCGCATCACCCGAGCATCTCCAGCCGCACTACCCCGCGCCGCAAGCCGATCAGCCAGTGTACCCGCAGGACCCCGCGTTCCCGCAGCAGCCCGCGTACCCGCAGCAGCCCGGCTACCCGCAGCACCCGCAGCAGCCCGGCCACCCGCAGCACTCGCAGCCGCAGCCGCAGCCGCCGATGACGTCGATGCAACCTGTCCCTCCGGTCAGCCCGCGCTCAGCTCCTCCCGACCCGCCCCGCCGGTCCCGGGGCCCGCTCGTCCGTCTGATCTTGTGGTTCACCGAGCCCTCGATGATCAAGGGCATGGCGATGGGCGTGATCCTCGCCCTGGTGATCTCCGTCGCCTTCCGCGTCGAGGCGATGTGGTTCATCGCCACCAGCATGCTGACCCTGCTGATCACCTGCCTGTTCGGCGTGCTGATCGGCCACTACCTGTTCGAGCACCGCCGCAAGCGGCTGCAGCGGCGCGGCCTCGACCTGCTGCGCGAGGCCGGCGGCGAGCTCCCCGGCCTCGGCGAGCGCCTGTTCAGCCTGGCCTGGACCCGCGACCGCAACCAGCTGCCCGACCTCTGGGACCGCCTGAGCCGCTTCCGTCCCGCCGCCGAGGAGATCGCCGGCCTCTCGATCGCCGCGCTCTTCCGCGTCATGGCGATGAGCACCCTCTTCGCGGTGCTCGGCGGCGCGATCAGCTTCGCCGTGTTCCTGACCTCGTACATGCAGGTCGAGCGCATGGACGCGCAGAACGGCCTCATCGACCGCCAGATCAAGCAGACCACCGAGCAGATGCAGCTCGCCGCGCTCGCGCAACAGGTCGACGTCGCCCTCAGCATCGCCGAGCGCCGCCAGGTCACCCTCCGCGAGCTGCTCACGCTGATCAACTCCGACCCCAGGACCGGCAAGAAGCTCGGCGACCAGACCGCCAACTTCATCTCCGTCGGCGTCGCCCAGCTCGAGCCCTACACCAGCGTCATCATCGACCGCGACACCGGCAAGAGCGTCATGTCGAGCGAGATCAAGAGCCCCGAGCAAGAGCAGCTCCTGCGCTACCTCGCCGCCGCCAACGTCGACTTCACCGACCTCGACCTGTCGCGCGCCTTCCTCGACCACGTCGACCTCAACGACGTCAAGCTCAACAACATCAAGCTCCGCCGCGTCCGCATACGCCAGGCGAAGCTCCACGACGCCAACCTCGGCGGCGCCGACCTCGCCGGCGCCGACCTCACGCTCGCCGTCCTCGCCCGCGCCGAGCTCGGCAACAGCAACCTCGCCACCGCCGTCCTGCACAAGGCCAACCTCACCGGCGCCGACCTCAGCGAGGCCAACCTCGCCGAGGCCGACCTCAGCGCCGCGGTGCTGACGGGGGCCGTGTTCACGAAGACCCAGCTCGGCAGCGCGAAGCTCCACGGCGCCCGCCTGGGCCGCTGCGACCTCTCCAGCGCCGACATCGACAAGACCGATCTGGCCCTCGCCGACCTGTACGAGGCCACGCTCCCGCAGATCCCCACGGTCCGCGGCGCCGCCTACTGGTGGCTCGGCGTCTACAGCCCCGACTACGCCGCCAAGCTCGGCCTCAGCGCCGAGGTCCAGCAGCGCAACAAGGCCGCCCTCGAGCGGCTCCACGCGACCCCGCTCGACGCCGCCGGCATCACGGCCGTCGTCGAGGAGCTCAAGGCCGCCGCACCGAACGCCCCCGCCTGAGCACGGACACGTCGCCCCGAGCGCGTCGCCCCGAGCACGCCCACCCGAGCGCGCCCACCCGAGCCGCTCAGCTCAGCCTGGTGAACACGCGCCGGGCGTTCGCTGTCGTCGCCGCCGCGACCGCCTCGGGCGCCTCGCCGCGCCCCGCCGCGACCGCCCGCAGCACATGGACGAGGAAGGCCGGCTCGTTGCGACCGGCGACCGGCTTGGGTCGCAGGTCACGCGGCGTCAGGAACGGCGCGTCCGTCTCGACGAGCAGGCGGTCCAGCGGGATCATCCGCACCAGCGCCCGCAGATGCTCGCCCCGCCGCTCGTCGCAGATCCACCCCGTGATGCCGATGTTGTAGCCGCGCCGCAGGTACTGCTGCAGCGTCGGCCCGTCGCCGGTGAAGCAGTGCACCACCACCTGGGCCGGCTCCGGCTGGACCGCGTCGAGCACCTCGAGGAAGGCCGTCGCCGCGTCGCGCTCGTGCAAGAACATGGGCAGCCCCAGCTCCTTCGCCAGCTCGAGCTGTCTGCGAAACCACTCGACCTGCACCGGCCGCGGCGAGAAGTCGCGGTTGAAGTCGAGGCCGCACTCGCCGATCGCTACCACCGCTGGCGCGGCCGCCAGCGCCCGCAGACCGGCGATCGTCCGCGCGTCGCAGTGTCGGGCGTCGTGCGGGTGCACCCCCGCGGTCGCGTACAGCACTCCGGGTCGCTCCTCTGCCAGCCTTAACGCCTCGTGGCTCGCCCGCAGGCTGGTGCCGGTGACGATCATCGTCCGCACCCCCGCAGCCTGCGCCCGCCCGATCGCCGCGTCACGGTCCCCCGCGAAGGACCGGTGCGCGAGGTTCACTCCGATGTCGACGAGCTCCATGGCGCCGCGAATGTACTACCATCACGCCCCGTGCGCCCCCGAACTTACCTGTCTCTTCAGACAGCTCCACGCCGCGCCGCCCTCGACCCCGCCGGGCACCTGTCCCTCGGAACACCTCGAGGACCGTCGGCGCGCAGCGCCGGCCTCGCGCTCGCCGCATCGATCGCGTGCCAGGTCGTGCTCGCGCTGGCATGCCAGGTCGCGCCCGCGCGCGGCCCGGCGCCCTGTCCAGTCGATGTGTGCCCGAAGGTCACGGACCCGCGCTTCACCGTGGTCGTGCTCGGAGCCCAGGGCGGGCTCGTCAGCGACGACCTCTCGGCCTACCTGGTCGCCGCCGCGGGCAGCGACGACTTCGTGTGCCTCGACGCCGGCAGCGTCGTCACCGGCCTCGAGCGCGCCGCCGCCCTCGGCAGCCTCGGCCCCGGCGCCCGCGCCGACACGGTGTTGCGCGAGCGCATCCGCGGCTACCTGATCTCCCATCCGCACCTCGACCACCTCGCCGGGCTGCTGCTCGCCGCCCCGAACGACGTCGCCGGCAAGTTCATCGCCGGCAGCGAGGCCACCCTCGCGGCCCTCCGCGACCACCTGTTCAATGGGACAGTTTGGGCCAACTTCTTCGCTGACATCGGCGCCGCGCCGCGGCTCGGCGTCTACCGCTCCTTGCCGCTCGAGCCCGGGCAAGTGAGCGCGCTACCGGGCAGCGACCTGTCCGTCGAGACATGGCCCTTGAACCATCCCGGAGGCTCGAGCGCCTTCCTGCTGACGACCGCGACCGGCGACGCGCTGTTGTACCTCGGCGACACCGGCCCCGACCTCGACGCCGGCGACGATCGCCTGGCCCGGCTATGGGCCCGCGTCGCCCCGCTGATCCGCGAAGGCCGACTGCGGGCGATCTTCATCGAGGTCTCGTACCCCGACCCGCGCCCCGATGACCGCCTCTTCGGGCACCTCACTCCGCGCCGGCTCCACGCCGAGCTCAGGCGCCTGGCCGCGGCCGTCGGTCCGCAGGCCGTCGCGCTGCGCGGGCTCATCGTCGCTGTCACGCACATCAAGCCGGCGCCGGAAGCGGCCCGGCGGATCCGCGAGCAGCTCGCGGCACTGCCCGACCTCGGCGTGCGCCTCATCTTCCCGGCCCAGGGTCGACGGCTCGCGCTGTAGCTCCTGCAGCCCGCACATCGACGTGCTCAGGCGCCCGGGCCGCGAGCCACGGGCGCCTGGATCTGCCGTCTACTTGTCGATGCCGGCGAGCGGATCGTCGGTCGACTCGATCTTGGTCCTCGGGTCCTTCTTCTTGGGCTTGTCGGTCGGCGTCGAGGTGTGCGAGCCACCGCCACCACCCGAGTGCGGGCGACCCTCCTTGAACTGCGAGCCCTTCACCGAGTCGACGTCGCTGCCCTTCACGACCTTCGGGCCCTGCGTGTCCGGCGGGATCTCCGTGGCCTTGATCAGCTTCGTCGGCTCCATCGGCGCGACAGGCGGCGGCTCATCCTTGGGACGCAGCGCAAAGTATCCGCCCACACCACCCACGAGGACGATCAGCGCGATGATGAGACCCCACGGCGCCCCCGAGCGCCGACTCTCGTCGTCGTCGAGGCTGGCCCCGCTGCCGCTGAACGAGCTCGCAGGCGCCGCAGCGAAGCCACCCCCCGAGGACGAGGAGCTGAACGCTCCCGCCGCAGCCGAACCACCAAAAGGCGAGGAGGAAGTCTGGGGCGCGTCGCCAAAGGGCGAGCTCGCCGGCGCCGACCCGCCGAAGGGCGAGCTCGCCGGCGCCGACCCGCCGAAGGGCGAGCTCGCCGGCGCCGACCCGCCGAAGGGTGAGCTCGCAGGCGCCGACCCGCCGAAGGGCGAGCTCGCCGGCGCCGACCCGCCGAAGGGCGAGCTCGCCGGCGCCGACCCGCCGAAGGGCGAGGCGGTCGGCATGCTCACCGGCGCCGCCTGAACGGGCGCTGCCTTCATCACGGCGGCGGCCTGAGCCGCAACATCCTCGCGCCTGAACAGTCGGGTCTCGACCTCACCGGCCGGCTCAACATGAGCGCGGTCGTCATGGTCGTCATGGTCGTCATGGTCGTCGTGGTCGTCGCTGTCGTCGTCCTCGTCGTCCCCCGCATCGGCGCCGTCACCCTGCTCCGCGGCGGCCTCGAGCTCCGCGTAGAGCGAGCGGATCTTGGCGTCGAGGCGTTCGATCGCCTGGGTGTGCATTCGCAGCGCGGCAGAGTCGTTCGCGGTTTCGAGCGCGGCTTCGTGACGGTTGCGCTCTTCCTCAAGGCTCTCGAGCCGCGCGAGGGATTCCTGAATCCAGTCTTCCGTGGCCATACGTGATGGGGCTCCGCTCAGGTTCTGCGATCTTGGAGCGCGATTCGCGTCTCGAGACGCATAATACACAGCGTTCCGCGCGCTCCAACCATTAATTCCCGAAACGCGCCCCTCACCCGCCCGATCTCTCGAAGCCCACAGAGGCGGGCTCCGAGGCGCCGCAGCCGCAGCCGCAGTCTCAGGAGGCTCTACGACCGGGCCGACGGACGGCCCGGGGAGGACGAACTCAGGTGCCCTTGCGGAGCTCGGCCAGCACCAGCTTGGCCAGCATCTTCAGGGTGTCGAACACGCCGATGCCGGTGGTCGCCACGCCCTCGAACTCGGGGACCTGAGTGGTGTTCAGGGTCTTCGCCAGCTCGGCCACGCTCATCGCGTTGGGCAGGTCGCGCTTGTTGTACTGGATGACGTACGGCAGCTTGTCGAGGTCGTAGCCCTGCTCATTGAGGTTCAGGCGCAGGTTCTCGAGGCTCTCGATGTTGGCGTCGTAGCGCTCCTCCTGGGAGTCGGCGACGAAGCAGACGCCGTCGACGCCCTTGAGGATCAGCTTGCGGCTGGCGTCGTAGAACACCTGTCCGGGGACGGTGTAGAGGTGGAAGCGTGTCTTGAACCCGCGGATCTCACCAAGACTGAGCGGAAGGAAGTCGAAGAACAACGTCCGCTCGGTCTCCGTGGCGAGGGAGATCATCTTGCCCTTCGCCTCGGGACGGGTCTTGTTGTAGATGTACTGCAGGTTCGTGGTCTTGCCGCAGAGACCCGGCCCGTAATAGACCAGCTTGCAGTTGATCTCGCGCGAACTGTAGTTGATGAAGGACATCGGTGGGCGGCTCTCGCTAGTCGTTGAACAGGTCGTCGATATCCTGATCGGTGATCTCGGGCAGCGGGCTTTGGCCCGGCATGCTGGACTTCTTCGCCAGCTCCTCGAAGATCGGAACCAGCTCGTCTTGAGCCCGCTTCACCCGCAGACGGACCAGTCCGGGCGTCGTGTTCTTGTCGAAGAGCACGACGAGGATGATGCGCCGGCCGACGAGCGAGAGGTTGATCGACATCCCCTTCCCCTCGTGAAACTGGCCGGTGAACTCATCTTCTTGCAGCAGCTTGGCGATTCCACCGGTCGCCGCGACGTTGCCTGCCACCAGCGAACTCAGCGAGGTCGTGTCGAGCTCGCTGGCGCTGCCCGAGGCGGCGACGAGCGACCCGTTCTTGTCGATGAGGAGAATCGTGCGTGAGCGTGAATCCTGCTGGAGCCGGTCCACGATCTTTTGGATCTGCTTGAGCTCCTCTTCAAACATCACGAGCTGGGGATTCATCGGGTTCAAGGGACGGACTCCTGAGGCGGCGTGTAACTTCGGATCGATGCCCGACGGCGGGAAAACCGTAACAAACTCACTCGGCCAAGTCCATCATGCCGGTGCCCGCATGAACGGCTTCACAGCGCGAAGCTCCGGGGGTCGGGGCGTGGTCTCGTGTTGCTCAGACGAGCGCGCGGCAAAACCCCGGCAGCTCACAGGCCCATCGCCGGCGCGCAGCCCGGCGCCCCGGAGACTCACGCTGCGCCGCGTCAGCAGCGCTCCGCGGCCCCTCACAGCGAGCGTCGCTCCGCGAGCGCCCGGTGCAGCGTGTTCAGATCCGCATACTCGAGCTCCCCGCCCACGGCGACCCCGGAGGCGATGCGAGTGACCCGGACCCCGAGCGGCTGCAAGAGTTTGGACAGGTAGAGGGCCGTGGCGTCGCCCTCGACGTTGGGGCTGGTCGCGACGATGACCTCGCGCACCGCATCACCGCGGAGCCGGCGAAGCAGGGCCTCGATGCGCAGCTCCCCGGGGCCGATCCCCGCGAGCGGGTCGAGGACCCCATGGAGGACGTGGTAGAGGCCGTGGTACGCACCCGTGCGCTCGATCGCCATGCGGTCCTGCGGTTGCGCGACGACGCAGATCACCCCACCGTCGCGCTTCGGGTCGCGACAGCGCTCGCAGACCTCCCCGGTGCACAGGTCACAGCAGGTCGCGCACAGCCGCAGCTCGTTGTGAATGGCGCTGATGGCCTCGCCCAGCGCCCGCACGTATTCGCTGTCCGAACGGACCAGCGCCAGCGCCAGACGCAGCGCCGTCTTCTCGCCGATCCCCGGCAGACGTGTCAGCAACGCGGCGAGCCGCTGAAGCGGGTTCAGAGTGTCGCTGCTCGCGGTCACAGCCCCGGCAGACCGCCCGGCCCGAGCAGCCCCGGGGGCAAGATGGAGCCGACCTTCTGCTGGGTCAGCGCCTTGGAGCGCTCGAGGGCGTTGTTGACCGCGGCGACGATCAGGTCCTGAAGCATCTCGCGGTCCTCCTGCAGGGCCGCCGGTGTCAGCTCCAGGCTGAGGATCTGCTGCGTCCCGCTCGCCTTTGCCTTGACCATGCCACCGCCAGCGGTGCCCTCGACAACTTCCTTGTCGAGGCTCTTCTGCATGGTCTCCATCTGCTCGCGCAGCATCTGCGCCTGCCGCATCATGGCTCCAAGGTCGAACTCGCTCATGGTGCAGACATCATACGCCCGTGCGACCGGGGATAGAACCCCCTTCTTGGTCCTGCACCGAGCTATCGCGCGCCGGCCGACGGCGTCCCGCGCGGCCGGACCGTGCGGACCCTGGCGTCGAATTGGGCCATCAGCGCCTGGATCTCAGGGCTGGCCTGGGCCTCCCGCTCCACCGCGGCCTGCAATGCCTCGGCTCGCTGAACCTCGAGCAGCTTCAAGCTCGGCAGGTCCGGCAAGCACGGCTCACCCTCGACGAGCTCGAGCTTGAACGGCATCCCCAGCTCCTGCTGCAGCAGAGACTCCACCTGCGCCCGCATCGCCGCTTGGTCACGCAGGTGACCACGCGCGAACTGCCGCGCCGCGCCCGCCAGTCGCACGACCCCATCACCGAGCCGGGCCAGCCCCAGATCGCTGAGAAACGCGAACAAGGGGCCCTCATTCGGCCGGATCCGCTCGAGGAACAGCTCCCACGCCGAGAACGCCGGCATGCCGACCCAGGGGATCACGCCTGGCGCGTCCGGCTGGGGCGAACCAGGGCAGCCCCCCCCACAATCGGTGGTCGCACTCGCCTCGGCTCGCCTCGATGTATCGGCAAGCGGCCCCGCTGTCACGGACGGGGACGGCCGAGGCTCCGATAGCCGGGCTGATTCGGCCGCCCGCGGCAATTCGGCCGACTTCGGCGTGTCGAACGATTTTGCCGCGTCGGCCAACTCAGCGACCCCACCACCGGACGACCCGTTGCCTTGTGGACCAGGCTGACTGCCAGCGCCGGGCTCCCAGGGGGCCAGCGGCTGGACAGGCTGCGGCCGAGCGCCCGGCTCCGTCGGCCGGCTGCTCGGCGCCGAAGCCGGCAAAGGCGCGGGATCGGCCGAACGCGGCGGCGGAGATCGCTGCGCCTCGGTCGGGCGGGCCCCATCACTCCCGCCCAGCAGCGGCGCCAGGATCTTCGAGAACGGAGAGCTATGGTCGACCGCCACGGCCGGCGCCGCGGTCCGCGGGGCTGGTACCGGCTGTACGGGCATTTCCGCGCGACGCGGCGCTTCACCGGCAGGCGCCGGCCGGACTCCGCCCGAACCCCCGCGTTGCGCGGAATTGCTGCCCCCGACTGGCGTTCCACCGGAGATCTGCTCCAGGCGATCGATCAGATCCCCCAGCGGCATCAAGGGTTCGCTTTGAACCAGGTCGAGCAGGCCCATCTCCAGCACCAGGCGCGGGACCCGTGTCCGGGGCAGCGCGTCGACGACCCGCGTGAAGCGGTCGAAGAGCTGCGCCAGCACCACGCTGGCGACCCCGCCGGCCTGAACCCGGAGCTGCTCGAACTCCGCGTCGGAGGTGTCGACCAGCGCGTCACGCGTGCCGCACAGCTTGACGATCATCAGGTCGCGCAGGTGCTTGAGGAACTCGAGCGAGAGGGCCAGGAGGTCCTGCCCGGAGGCGAAGACCTCGTCGAAGCGGCGCAGCGTCAGAGCGGCGTCGCGGGCGAGCACGGCCTCCACCAGGCCGGCGACCGCGAGGGTGCTCGGGACCCCGAGGACCAGGCGAACCTCCTCGGCGCTGACCTGTTGGGTGTCGCTGGCGAAGGCGATGACCTTGTCGAGCAGGGTCAGGGAGTCGCGCACCGAGCCGTCGCCGGCGCGCGCGATGGTGTACAGGCCGGCCTCCTCGACCGTGACGCCCTCCTGGCCGAGGATCCACTGCAGGTGGGCCACCAGCTGCGAACTCGACAGCCGACGAAAGTCGAAGCGCGACACGCGGGAGAGGATCGTCGCCGGGAGCTCGTGGACCTCGGTCGTGGCGAAGATGAAGGTGACGTGCTCCGGCGGCTCCTCGAGCGTCTTGAGCAGGGCGTTGAACGCCGAGCCC
>Ga0209480_10000264_pt1 | contig 45659 bp, 42 predicted proteins | sample JI61114C2DNA_FD_187501 | JGI IMG/M metagenome (GOLD analysis project Ga0209480, IMG submission 187501) | Wastewater effluent complex algal communities from Wisconsin, to seasonally profile nutrient transformation and Carbon sequestration -... | ecosystem: Engineered > WWTP > Effluent > Algae...
CCAAGGATGGCTTCAAGCGGGATCCCCTCCTGCTTCGATCCTTCATGCGCGAGCTCGAAGCCTCGCTTGCCAGCCACTTCCTGGGGGACTGCTTCGCATGGCTCGAGGCAGCGATCTCTGCCGTCCCTGTCGGCGAGACACCCGAGCATCGCGCCAGCTCGTACGTGGACATAGAGAGGGTGTGCCGGGACACGCTCAGCGTGGCGCACGACGAAGGCATCAGCCTGGAGAGCCTCTTTCATCTCTACCGGCTTTTCGTGCCGACTCAGGATCGCGCGTCGACGCCGGTACCCGAGGCCACGCCGGCGCCGGACGGGCAGGCTCAGCCACCCGCCGCCGGGCAACCGGCACCTTACAACTTCGCCGAGCGTTTCGGGCGGGTCAGGGACGAGATCCTGGCTGCGCCGCGGGAGCACCGCCTAACCTTTCTCATCACCGGATGCACCCCCAGCGCGATCCCGTTCTGCTGCGGGGAGTTCGGATCCATCACGATCTCCGAAGCGCCGCCGGAGCTTCCGGCGCAGACGCCCCCGAAGGCCAGAAACCTGTTCGCGCATCGCCCTCGCCGCTTGTTCGCACAGGCCGCCGTGACGAGCCGCGACGCCCGCTCCGCGGGTCTGGACGCGTACCGGCAGATAGGCCGGATTCTCGACCTCATGCGCTTCGAGTACGACACGCCGCACATCTATGCCGACCCGCGCTTCCTGTTCCATGACGAGGGCAGGTTCAGGTTGATCGAGATCCCGCAAATGATCCCGAATCCCGAGGCCGAGCCGCCCACGAGAAGCCTGCCGGAGTTCGTGGACCACCTGAGCGCCCTTGCTGCCCGGGACCCATCGCAGACTGAGGCCAGGGACAGGATCTTCTCTGCCTTCCGGCTCTACCGGCTGGGCACCGGAACTAACATGTTCGACAACAAGCTGGTCAACTGGTGGACCGGCCTCGAGTACCTCACCAGCGGGGGCAAGGCCGGCTCGGCCATCGGCGACAAGGTTAAGAACGCACTCGCTCCCACGCTTGCACTGACCTACCTCCCGAAGCACCTGACCGCGTTTCGGAGCGCCCTCGCAACCCTGGACATCGAGGTCACGAGCAATGGCGCCCGGGTGCCGGTGAAGGACTGCTCGAACGCCGTTCTCTACGCCGCACTGAAGGACGCGGCCCAGATGAATGCGCTCGAAGCAAGCCTGGTGTCACACCCGTATCTGTGGAAGCACCTGTCCTCGTTCATCGCGAACGTCGGCTCGCCCGCCAGGACCGCGGAGATGCTGAAGGCGCATGACCGCCGCGTCCGGTGGCAGATCGAACGCATCTACAGGGCCCGCGGCGACATCGTGCACGCGGCAAAGCAGGTCGTGATGGCAAGCCTGCTTTGCGCGAACCTCGAGTTCTACCTGCGCACGACCTTGAAGTCGATGCTGAAAGTGTTCGCGGGTGTCCCGACGCTGATCGGGCCAGCGGAGTTCTTTGAACGCCAGCGCCATCAGTTGGGCCGGATCCTGCAGGGACTGGAACCTGCGGAAAGAAACACTCCCCCAAGCGATGCATTGATTGTCGCAATGCTCGATTGAAGTGGAAGTCGCGCATGCCGAAACAGCGCTCGTTCGATAGCTGCGGTAGTGGCTTTCGGACGCTGAGCCGAACCAATAGTCGCCTTGATCTTCTAGCCAGCTTCAGAGGCGAGGGGAGTTGAAGCCCGAGCGAAGGCCACCGTCTCCGTCAGCGACACTTCGGTCTGTAGTCCGCTCGTGGCCCCGACTTGCCGGAGCAGTCGTGAGAATCCGTCGGTCGCGCGGCCACGCCCTGAGCGTTCGCTACAACTAGCAGCAGTCACACAGCGATCGAGAGCGACAGACCGGTTTCAGTCTTGACCGGGTACTCGCTCGGCTGACGCGAATGCCGGCTCATGGCCGGTGGAGCAGGTAGCCGAATTCAAGGAAAGCTGCCGTTGGCCTCACCTCAAACTAACTGCGGCTGGCGACACGCCCCGATGAGCCGGGCCAGGGCCTGACCGTCGATCGGCTTCTGCAGGAAACCATCGAAGGGCCATCCCTGTCCAGTGGCCTGGTTCTCTGCGGCGCTGATCAGGATCAACATCGCCGACGTGTTAGGCCCGCCGCCGTCACGGACTTCCGTCGCCAGTGCCAGACCATCTGTCTCCGGCATCTCCAGATCGATCAGAGCCACATCGAAGTGCGTGCTGGCGAGAAGAGTACGGGCCTCAGCCGCAGACCCAGCCGCACGGCACGCGTGTCCCAGCCTGCGCGTCACTTCGACGAGCGAATCTCGCACATCGGGCAGGTCATCCACGACCAACACACTGAGTGCTTCGCTGCCCTCGAAGAGGTCGGCTTCCGGCGAGATGAGCTTCACCTGCTTCGCCGGGATGCTCACGGTGGACGTGGTGCCCTGCCCTTCAGGGTCTGCGGCATCGCGGGCCTGGACTTCAAGGCGACCACCCAGTTGTTGAAGAACGTCCCGGATCACGAAGAGGCCGATCCCGGTGCCGTCGTCACTCGACGCGAACGGCACCGTTGCACTCCTCAGGCGCTCCAGCGCAGCAGGAGGCAGTCCTGGCCCGGTGTCATGAACGACAAAGCGGACGGCGCCGTCCGATAAAGAGGGGTCAGAGGCGCCCGCGCGAGTAGTCTCCGGCGTCGATGCTGCATCGCCAGCAGCACTTGCCTGCCTCACGAAGGGTTCAACGCGAACTCGAACACGGCCCGCGCTTGTGTAGCGCACGGAGTTCTCAACGAGGTTTCGCAACACCTGCGCAATGCGGATCGGATCAGCGCTGACCGTCACCGGCGACGACGGGTACTCGACCTGAAACGCGAGCCCCTTGGCAACGGCTGCTTCTTCCAGGCCGGCGCAGACATCTTGAACCAGCTCGCCGAGCTCGAAGGTCTCGACCTGGGTGGGCAACTGCGCTGCGTCACCTCGCGCAATGGTGAGCAGGTCGCGAAGCTGCCCCTGCAGGACCGTCACAGCATGTCTGATGCGGCGGATGGCACCGGCGCTGTCTGGCCGGCTGTCCTTCATGGCGAGAAACTCCGCCGAGGCAACGATGCTCTGCAGCGGTGAACGAACTTCGTGGTTCACCATGCTCAGGAACTTGCGCTTTGAGGCGTTGGCTTGTTCCATCGCCTCGACTGCCCGCTTCCGATCATGTGCCGCCGCACGGTAGCGGCGTCGGGACCGGATCGCGTAGAACAGCCAGAGCGCCAACGCGAACCAGCAGAACGCAAAGCCACCCCATGCCCACCAGATGCGCCTGGTCAGCGTCTGGGTCATCTCGTCCTTGGCCGTGATCTCGGCCAGGCGCACGTCGCTGGCGAGCTGGCTCAGAAGTTCTTCGTCGCCTGCGGCCTGGAACAAGCCAAGCACCGCGATCGCGTCCGCCTGGCCAAACGGGCTCTTCTCAAGAATCGGCCCGACACGGCTCTGAAGCTCGGCGACGCGGTGCGTCGCTTCGGCATAGCCAGGCACGCCATTGAGGAGGCTCTTGATCTCGGAGGGCTCGCTGAGGATGCTGACCCTTGAGGCAACCACGGCTGCGCGCCGGCTCAGTTCCTGGGCGTTCACCGTCTCGCCGGCCGCAACAGCACGCAGCTCCTGCTTCAGCCTGTGGTGCGCGATCTGGTACTGGGCAACGGACCAGTAGAAGCCTTCGTTCGGCACGGCATTGGCCGCTCGGGAAAGGGTCAGTTGCTGGCTCAACAGCGCCGTCGTGGCCGCTACAGCGGACAGCACCACCAACACCAGCAAGGGCCACCAGCCCATGCCCTTCGGAGACAGACGGTCTCCCGATCGCCGATCGAGCCGCACAGGTTCGATGGAAGGCTGCGCCGCGCTGCGGCGGTCCGCCCCTTCACTCAACCGCCCGCTTCGATCCTGTCGACTTGCCAGATAAACCTCGATTCCGCTATGGGGCCCCTCAGCGCGGCCGGATTCTGGTCGCGAGGGTAGATTGTCCACAACGGGCCCCAGCGCTTGTTGCTCAAGCGCTGGCCGTCCTGGCTGTGCGCCAGGATCACGCCGTAGCGGACCAGGTCGTCCCAGGGGATCGGGGCCGAGTAATCATCGAGGGTTTTGAGGACCAGCTTGCCCGACGTGACGCCGGCTGCTCGCATGACATCGAGCAGCAGAGGCCCAGCAAACACCGAGGTCGGCGTCCACGGTGTGCCTGTCGTGATGCTGGTCGTACCCAGCTTCAGAAACTCGGCTTCGGTGAAATCAAAGGTGTCCGTCGCGTCGTTGTTGATCCGCCCGATCCGGCCACTCACGGTGAGGAGCACCTTGGGGTGAGGCGCCGATGCCATGCTCGGAAGGGCGGCAAGGGCCATCGAACCGAGCAGCGCTCTACGTTTCATGTATTTCCCTGGGGTGTGGCGAGTTGAGATCAACCCGTTCTACCCCCTGCAGGGGCTCGATCCCGCCGGCCGGCGTAACACTTTGCGCGCGTGGTCGCTGCCCACTTGGACGACAAATCGGCCTGTGAGCCGCCCAGGCTATGCAATACCAAAGTGAGCGGTGAATGCCGGCCACACTTCTTTACGCCAAATGTCGTCGAGCGCGGCGATCACGCGAGGGGCCGGGTAACGGTAGAACCCGATCCAGTCGCTGGCCGGCATGCCTCGATCGAAAGCCTCCACGACCAGCAGACCGAAGGGGCTGACGGGCGAAACCGCGCCGAAGTTGAGCGGTCGCGCTCGCCGGCCTTGCAAGACCAGGTCCAGGATGTCCATCGTCGGCACGGCCGGGTGCGATGCGCGAACCTTCAACGCATCTTCGATGACAGCTGCTGCAATGGGATCTACGTCGCGAGACGGAACGACTGGGGCGGCTGGCTTGTTGGGCATGGCACAGCACTTTACCCACGGGCGCGTGCCTGATGCAACGGCCGACAACAGCGCCGACGACCCGGCATTGAAGTGCGCCGCGGTGCGACGATGGATCGCTCAGCTGGGAAGCTTCGCGCGTGTCGTTGATGGGGTGGTGAGCCGGCCTGTGCGTTCGGCGGCTCGGGGTGGCTGATCTGCCTGTCGGTTCGCCTCTTTCCGACGCATAGCGGCATCCAGTCATGACCCAAGGGTGAAGGCTGGCGCCCACGGTCCTCACCCGGTCTCTGCACTTCGCGTTGCTCCGCTTCGAGCTGCGGCTTGCGGTCGTGCCCTTGTGTCCTGCCTGGCTGTCGCTGTTCATGCGTCGAGGCGAAACCGACGGGCAGATTTCCAACCACCACACGAGGCCACCAGCATGAACGCACAGTCCAACCACCCCAGCAACGACACCACCGATCCGCAGTTCCTCGGCCCCGAGGCTGGCCAACAGGCAGGGGGTGAAAGCCATACCCGGAGCGAACTGGATGCCAACGGCTCGGAGCTACATCGCTACTTCTCAGTTGCGCGCGGTGCCTTGATCTCGGTAAGGTCGAACGGCGTAACTCTCTGTCGTCAGGTCGATGACGAGTGGAAAGTGCTGTCGCGCAAGAAGGGCGACGTACCGCTCGCGCAATGGGTGGTCAACAAGCAGGCCGCGCTCAGCGACCTGGCCCGCTGGCAACTCGATGTTGACGAGTTGCCCAGCATGGAAGACCTGATGGCATGGAACGAAGACGGCATCTGCGAAACGCCGACAGGCCACCGTGTCGAGCCCGATGGCACCGGGCCTGATGGCGTGCCCTCCTGGCTTCGTGCACTGCGTTTGATCTGAACCACCTGGCCGCCATGAACACCGCAATGATGGACACACGCTGCTCGGCAGGCGACCGCCGGTTTGTGGTGGAGGCCGGCGACATCGATCCGTCGAAGCAGCACCAACACGAGCACGACGAGCTGATTGATCGCGAGCTGCACACATGCCGCACCACCGCCAATCGGGCCGCGCGCTCCTTCTTGCAGCGAGGGCTTTGGGTCGAGGTCTACGACGACGAAACCAAGGAACTGCTGGCCGGGCCTTTCGACCCTGACCAGCCCGCGCCCTCATACATCGTCTGAGCATTCCGAGGCACCATGACCGACATCCTGTATCCAACGAAGACCCGGCGCTTCATGTCTGAGGTGGCAGGTGTGCGCCGGTATCACCGCGATCCAGCAAGAGCGACGGCGGCTGCACGCGGTGGCGTCTTGTGGGTCGCCGTGTGCAAGGGCTGGAGCTGCAACCCGGACCGCGTGGCCAACTTCGTCGCCAACGTCACCAGACAAGGACGGGAGTCGTGATCGAGGACCAGTTGTCTGGCCGCACCGCTCTCTTCTGGGCTTCGCCCCGAGGGCGCGGGCCCATGCCCCGCAGTTGGAGGCGCTGAGCCTTTGGGCAAAGCGGCAAGCACGTCGATCGCGCTGACGGAAGCGCTGCGCTTGTTCTTGCCTTGCATTGCATCAACACATACAAAGACGGCTGCTCGGCAAGCGAAGCGCGTCAGGCCGTAGGCGGTTGTTGGGGAGCGGTGGTCACAGGCACGCACCTCGCAGAGGCCATCCACAGGCTTGTTCTGTGGGTGGGTGGCTTGTCCACGGTGGGCGCGATTTGCGCGATGCCGCAAAGCACAACTGTCCCGCGGCGTGCCGCGCCAGGCTTATTGGGTTTCTTGGGGCCGCTGGCTCAAAGCCGCGAAGACGGGCGCAAGATCCGACACCATCGCAGTGTCGCTGCGTTCGTCGATTTCCCTGTCGCAGACGCGAGCGCTGAGGCGATTGCCCAGCGCCGAGGCGAAGGTCGCTGCACGGTCCGATGGCAACGTGGCCACCAGTTCGACCATGATGTCCCTGAGCACATCGAGGCGCACAGTGAGTGCGCGAAGTTCGGCTGATTTCATAGTGAGGCCTTGACCGCTCGTTGCTGACAGCAAGGATGGTCAGCGATGTCCTGCGTACAGGCCATCACCCGATACGGGCCCCCGCACGAAGGGGTGAGAGGCACCCCCCAAAAAGGGGCACCAGTTGCCGCTGCGCCTGGCTCAGCCCTTTGCCAGTAGTTCCTCGGGTGTCTTGCCTGAAGCCAAAGCAGCCTTGAACCATGCCGGCCGCTGGCTCTGAGCCAGCCCCTTCATTTGAGGAGGCGCCGTGATCACGATCACAGCCTGCGCTGTAGTACCCTTGAATGGCGTGCCGTATCCTACAAAAAACTGGCCAAATTTCCCTCGGCGATGCGCATCCAACAGTCCGACTCAGAGATCCTCACCCTCCGGGAGGTTTCGACCTACCTGAAGGTCACGGAACGCACGATCTATCGGCTCTCCGCAGCGAAGAAGATCCCAGCGTTCAAGGTTGGAGGCGCTTGGCGCTTCTCCAGATCCGAAATCGACATGTGGATCCATCGACAGACGGAGGAGTCAGGTGCCACCGATGCGCCGCAACCCAAAGGAGGAAGCCATGGCGAATGAGCAAGCAGTCGAGAGTGCACAGCTCGAGCGATCACTCATCGACGTCGCGGTAGAGAGTTGGCGCTTTTCTCGCCTGTTCGCGCGCCTGGTGAGCAAGCTGGATGCCGGTGAAAGCGCACGCTACGTGAATCAGCTCCGCTACTTCCAGAAGAAGCTGGAGGAAAGCCTGGAAGCCAGCGGGCTGCGACTAGTGAACGTCGAAGGGCAACCGTTCGATCCGGGCATGGCGGCATCGGCAATCAACATCGGCGACTTCGGCCCAGACGATGTGCTGCTGGTTGAGCAGATGGTGGAGCCCATCATCATGGGTCCGGAGGGGCTGAGAAAGCAAGGAACGGTGATGCTCGGGAAGGTACAAGCATGAACTACATCGGCATTGATCTTGGCACCACCAACAGCGCCATCTGCTCCTATGACGGCGAGAACGTCCGCCTGTACAAGAGCCCCGACCAGAACGACGTCACGCCTTCGGCCATCTTCATAGACCGCCGTGGCAACAAGTACCTCGGCAAGCGTGCCTACGACAGCGCGGCAAAGAACCCGGACAACGCCGCCACGAAGTTCAAACGAATGATGGGCACCAGCACACCGGTGAAGCTCGGTGCGGTGAACATCACCATGACGCCAGAGGAATGCTCCGCCGAGATCCTCAAATTGTGCTTCGGCTACCTGCCGGAAGAGATTCGCAACAGCGGCCAGACAGGAACTGTGATCACCGTTCCGGCAGCGTTCAATCAGATGCAGAAAGACGCCACCTTGGCCGCCGCCGAAATGGCAGGCCTAGGGAACGTGGCACTGATGCAGGAACCTGTCGCAGCCGTGATGTGCGTGATGAAGCAGCGCAAGGGCGATGGCGTCTTCATCGTCTTCGATTTGGGCGGCGGCACGCTCGACATCGCGCTGGCCGAAAGCATCAGCGGACGGGTCAGTCTGCTAGCCCACGGCGGCGTGGCCATGTGCGGCGGTACAGACTTTGACCGTGCCATCCTGGACAACGTGGTGAAGCCGTGGCTCCTCGGCAACTTCGAGTTGCCCGAGGACTTCACCACCAATCAGAAGTACAAGTCGCTGCTTAGGATGTGCCTGTGGGCGGCAGAGAAGGCAAAGATCGAGCTGTCGGCAAAGGAAGAGTCCGTCATCAGCCTCACGGAGTCTGACCTGGGTGTCGCTGATGAGTCGGGCTCAGAGGTGTATGTCGATATCCCGTTCACGAGAACGCAACTCGACGAGCTGATTGCCGCAAAGATCGACGAGGCCATTCAGTCCGCTCGCGAAACGCTCGAGAAGGCGGGCCTGGGCCCACACGATGTTGAGCGTGTCGTCTTTGTTGGTGGGCCGACCCTATACAAGCCGTTGCGTGACCGAGTGGCGTTCGAGCTTGGGATTGCGCCGTCGACCGACGTGAACCCCATGACTGCTGTCGCCGAAGGGGCGGCGGTGTTCGCGGAGTCCATCGATTGGGCTTCGCAGAGCAGAGGACGCAAGAGTGCGCGCGGTGCCCTCAGCGCCGGCGGAAGCCTGGAGATCGCGTTCAACTTCATCGCACGTACGCCGGATTCGAAGGCACGAATCGTCGCCAAGGTAGGCGGCAAGGCCGCGGCCGGCACAGAATTTCAGATCGACAGCCTGGACAACGGGTGGTCCTCTGGGCGCTTGGCACTCAAGGACGGGGCCACTGTCGAGCTGACCCTCGCCAAGCCGGGAGAGAACACATTCAAGGTCTTTGTCTTCGATTCCAAGGGCGGGCCCGTTGCCCTCAAGGACGACAAGATCGTCATTGCGCGAACAGCTGCCAGCATCGATGCGATCCCGGCTTCTCACTCGATCGGTGTCGAGGCACGCGACAAACTGGGAGGGCGGCTCGTGCTGGATTACCTGGTCCGCGAAGGCGATCAGTTGCCGAAGAAAGGCAAGAAGTCCTTCAAGACCGAGGAATCGCTCAAGGCAGGTAGTGCCGGGTCGATCAAGTTCAAGCTCTGGGAAGGCGAGATCACAGACCCGATAAGTGACAACCGATTCATCGGGATGTTCGAAATCAAGGGATCAGACTTTGACGACGGCGTCATCGCCGCCGGGGCCGAGATGCTCTGCGAGTACGAGATCCTGGACTCGGGCAACATCATGATGGAGGTCTCGGTACCTTCGATCGGTGGATCCTTTCACAGTGGGCGGAACTACTACTCGCGCCAAGACGGACAGATCGACTACTCGCAAGCATCCAAGTTGGTCGCGGATCAGTCGGAGCATGCGCTGCAGCGACTTGAAGAGATGGAATCCAAGATCGACGACCCGCGGCTGGCGCAGGCGCGAGAGAAGCTCGAGCAGGCGGAGTCAATCAAGGCCGGTGAGACCGACCCGGAGACCGCAAAGCAGGCGATGGACAACGTCCAGGAAGCCAAAAGGCTGTTGGCGCTGGCGCGCAAGGAGCATCTCAAAGAGATTCGGCAGATGGAACTCGATAAGGCAATCGACTTTTTCGACAAGAGCGTGCGCGAACACTCACGCTCGAGCGAACAAAACGCCTTCGACAACCTGGCCAAGACCGCGCAGCGGGCCATCGACAACAACAGCGGTGACTTCGAATCGCACCTGAGTGAACTGCGAAGCAAGAACTTCATGATTCTGTGGCGCCAGGACTGGTTCGTGATCGATCGGTTCAAGTGGCTCGCCACGGACACCTACCTCTTTCCGGATGCACATGAACATGCGCAGTTGGCAAACGCCGGCGCGCAGGCACTGAAAGCCAACGACATCGACAAGCTGCGTAACGTGGTCATCCACTTGGATTCGATCCGAATAGGCTCTGGAAGCAGCGACGAGATGGTCGCAGGCGCAAACATCGTGCGGAGTTGATCGATGACCGTGGACGCGTGGCTCCCAATCGGTTTCAAGTTGCCGGATGGCGCGCGAGCGCGCGTCGCGCTGTTCGAGGGCGCCAACTGGCAGGTCGTTGAAACCGAAGGGGGGGGTCGAGCTTTGCTGGCGCGCGACGACCTTGCTCAGCGATGGCTTGACGCAGGTCTCATTGAACAGGGCAACTTTGCCTTCTTGGCCTATGGAGATCAGCGCCTCTGGTCCATGTCTTGCGGTTCGAGCCAGGTGCTTTGCCCAGTGACCGAAGGCAGGTCGCCCAACACGAAGGCCGAGGCGATGTCCTTCGCACTGGCGCTAAAGGCCACCCGTGAACTGGACGCCCAGTCGCCACTGCAGGATGCACTGTACGTCGAGAGAATCAGCCGACTGCTGCCCACGCACAGCATCAGTTCGCGAACTGACGACGATGTGGTCCTTGGCTATTGGTTGACCGGTGGAGCAAGCGTCTCAGCCAAGTCTTTTCGAAGGCTCCGGCAAACAATGAGTTGGCTTGGTGCCGGTCACCTCAAGGAAGTCGTGCAGGCCGCCGGTTTTGAAGTGGCAGAGGTGATGCCCGCTGAAAGAAGTCGGCGCGGGCACAGGACTCAAGAGGCTGCAGCGGCGACCGCGGCCCCACCATCGGAGCCAACTTCGCCTGAGCCCGGCGCGCCACGGATCTTCGAGTTGGCCGGACGCGAAGAGCTGGCTGACTTCTTCAATGAGCATGTCGTCGACATCGTCCAGAACCGTGACCGATACAAGTTGATGGGTATCGATTTCCCATCCGCGATCGTGCTCCATGGCCCGCCAGGATGCGGCAAGACGTTCGCAGTCGATCGGCTGATCGACTATCTCGGATGGCCAAGCTTTCAGATCGATGCATCCAGTGTCGCCAGCCCCTACATCCACGAGACCAGCAAGAAGGTGGCCGATGTCTTCGACAAGGCAATGCAGAGCGCACCGGCCGTGCTGGTGATAGACGAGATGGAAGCTTTCCTGGCCGACCGTGAGATGGGCTCAGGTCACCACCGTGTGGAAGAAGTTGCCGAGTTTCTTCGTCGCATCCCTGAAGCCGCGAAGAACGACGTGCTGATTGTTGCGATGACCAACCGGGTCGAAATGATCGACCCAGCGATCCTGAGACGAGGCCGCTTTGACCATGTCATCAAGGTCGACTACGCCAGCGAAGTTGAAGTTGCCTCGCTGCTTGAGAAACTTCTCTCGGTGCTTCCAAGGGGGACTGACGTTGACCCAAGGCCCCTTGCCCGCGAACTGGCCGGTCGCCCTCTGTCCGATGTGGCATTCGTCGTCCGTGAGGGAGCGAGGCTTGCCGCGCGGGCTGGGAAGGACAAATTGGACCAGGACAGCCTTCAGAGCGCCTTGAAGGCTGCACCCGCTCGGGAGCGAGAGGGCAGTACGCAGCGTCGCATCGGGTTCACCTAGGGAGACGGCCTTGTCGGAGGGAGAGGACGCAAACAAAAAGGATCCAGGCAAAGGATTTGCCGGCCTGTCTTCGATGGTGTCAGATGTGGACGGCATGTTGGTCCCATCGCAGAAGGGCACGCCGACTTCGAAAGGGCCTAGCCCTGCCCGTGCCGCAGCCGATCCGGAACCTGACCCGCGCCCCTATCAGGCGCCGCCGCCGCCATCGGGCGGCTCCGCTGCCGGAAAGTGGATCTTGGGTATCGCCGCCGTAATCGGTGTGCTCTGGCTGGTCTCGCAGTCTGGCGACAAGAGTCCCGCGCCTGCACCGGCCTACTCGCCAAACGAGTCGCCGAGTGCAGTTGCGCCCCCGATCGCCGCCCGTCAGCCGCAGATCGCTCCACCGCAACTCCCCAGCCGACCATCGGAAGATCGTCCCCCGGTGGGCACCGGCAACGTTCTCGGCGCTGCTCAGATTCGATACTGCTTGGCTGAGGACATCCGCATGAATGCGGCCAAGTCCGAGATTAGCGGATACAACGAAGCTGACGTCGATCGCTTCAATGGCATGGTGGCGGACTACAACTCGCGCTGCAGCTCGTTTAAGTACCGCCGGGGATCCCTGGAGAGTGCGCGTGCGGAGGTGGAAGGCTTTCGCGCAGACCTCGAAGCAGAGGGACGCAGTCGATTCAAGCAGGAAGCCCCCAAACGCCGACCCAAAGTTGGAGCTGTCGACGGACCGCCGAGGGACAGCGTGGCGTCTGCACTGGCATCCAAGGACGGCGAGGCGCCACGTCCTCAATTTGCCGATCAGGAAAGTCGCGATCGATATGAGCGGTGGTTGGAGAAGGCCGGCCCGCACCTGACAGCCGTTGCTGACCAAGCCTCGCGAACTGAGTTCTTGCAGACGGTTTGGTACGAGAGCAAGCGAGCGGGGCTGGAGCCAAGTCTGGTGTTGGCAATCGTTCAGGTGGCCAGTGGCTACCGGAAGTACGCCATCAGCGGGTCCGGCGCGCGAGGCTACATGCAGGTAGCCACTCGATGGGCCGATGAGCTGGGGGATGGAGACCCTGCCAAGCTGTTTCACGTGCAGGCCAATCTGCGCTTCGGCTGCGTCCTCCTTCGCCACTTCCAAGACGCTGAAAGCGGCAATCTCGGAGCCGCACTTCGCGCGTACCACGAGCAAGCCGAAGGCAAATTCGCCAACCTTCCCAAGGCATCGTCTGCATCGTTCGCGCAGATGGTGATGAACGCGAGCGGCAAATGGGCATCAAGAGTGGCCGATGCGGACGATCCGTCTGAGAAGAGCCCCTTGCCCGCGTTGCGGGGTGGAACTCCAGCCGCTGCGAACAAGGAGCTGACTGCCCCTGCGGCCACCGTGAGTCCGCATGAAGTTCGACAGAGTGCGCTCCCTGAGCAAGGCACTGCCCGGTCCTCAGACACGCAGCCACCGGTTCCCGCACTCATGGGCACCACCGCGGGACGATCCGCGCCGACAGACGCAACAGCTTCCGAGCAGGCAGCGATCGAGCGTGCATGCGAAACGACTCGCCGAGTCAGTGGCGAAGCCGGCTACAACACCTGCTTCGCACGAGAAGTCGCCAGCCTCAGGTCTTCGGGTGGGCGCCCCGATCTATCGATGGCGAGCGATGTGGAAAGATCTGCCATCGAGCGCACGTGCGAGACGACACAGCGGATAAGCGGCCCAGGGGCGTACTACGGTTGCCTAAGTCGCGAACGCGCTGCTCTTCGTGCGTCCGGTGGTCGGCCAGACCTGTCCCATGCCAGCGAAACGGAGCGGGTTTCCATCGAACGGGCATGCGAAACAACGCAGCGAATTAGTGGTCCAGGGGCGCACTACGAATGTTTGCGCCGGGAGGGTTCCAGCCTTCGAGCTTCCGGTGGTCGTCCTGATTTTTCGATGGCGAACGACTCTGAAAGGATGGCAATCGAGCGCGCGTGTGAGACGACCCAGCGCATCAGCGGACCTGGTAGCTACTACGGCTGCCTTAGCCGCGAGCTTGCAGGCCTTCGGTCGTCGGGGGGCCCCCCGGACCTGTCGCGCCTGAGTTCAGTTCAACAGGCGTCGCTTGAACGGGCTTGTGAAACCACTCAGCGAATCAGTGGGCCCGGGGCCTACTACGGTTGTTTGCGTCGGGAACTCTCTCAAGTCATGCCCCGATGACCTTTGCCTTTGATCACGACTGAATGACATCTGCCGTCTGCTTCAAATGTGGTGACGAAAAGCCGAGTCCGCTTCTCGTCTGCAATGCTTGTGGTGAGGTGCCACGGCACGATAGCGCCTTGGCTCTTTCGCTGGTCTTGTCCGAGCACCTGTCAACCAAGGCACAGCTCGCGCACTTCGCTCATGAGATTCGCAATCATCTCCGGCTCTCGGCCACATCGGCCAAGTTGGCGGAGGCGAGGGAGGCGTTGAAGGACCCGCAGCTGATGGCCATGTTTGGCGCCGTCGTACCTCCCGCCACATCAGCCGCCACGTCGCCAGGCAGTTCGGAAAGGCAGGTTGCCGTTCCATCGACGCCAAAGAGGACCGTCGGCACGGCCGCCAAGCCAATACAGACGTCCGCCCTTCACAAGACTCCTTTCGCCTTGCTGGGCGTCTCCAGCAGGGATGACAGAAGAAGGATAGTCGAGCAGGCCGAGCACAAGTCGCTTGAACTGAATCATGACGATTGCCAGAAGGCTCGGAGTGACCTCACGAACCCGAGGAACCGCTTGGGCGCCGAGATGGCGTGGCTTCCTGGGGTCTCACCGAGGAGGGCGTCCCAGCTTCTGGAGGGCCTGCTGCGCGATCCCATGTCGGTGCGCCGGGAAAGCGGTATTCCGACCCTTGCACACTGCAATCTCCTCGCTGCAGCGTTCGAAGCCGTGACGACCGACGAGCAAACAGACGATCTCGCTACGTTCATACAACAGATGGCGCTTCTGGTAGACGAGCTCGATCCGGATGAGATCCTGAGAGAGATCAACGAGGATCGATCGGTGTCGGGCTTCCCAGAAGTCAAGGGCGCCGAAGTGATCGAGGCCGAGCTCGCCGATCAAAAGCGGTCGTACAGGAACGCCATCAAGAGCGCACTGGATCGGCTACCTCCCGCTGCACTGTTGGACGCGATGACTAAGGCTGTGGATGGTGCGACAGGAGGGGGCAACGATCACGCTCCGGAACTCATCGACGAGCTGGTCGACAGCTACGCCGTCGAAGTGCAGAGTGTTCTCGAGAAGGAGGCCGAAACCATTCAGAAGCTCCTTCGCAGCGCACGCGATTCCGTTAGCGCCGGCGAAGCATCGGTAGCGCCTTTCATCGAGAAGCTTGAGCGCGTCGCCCGGAACTACGATCGCTTCGCCCAACCCATCCAGTTGAGCGCGAAGGCACGGGGAATCGATCACGACCCCAGCCGCGACGTGGCATTCTCCATTCGGAGCTTCGCCATTGATCTCTTCAATGACCACGGAATGCTGGCGCTGTCGCAGCGCTTGACGGCCCTCCTGCAAGACCTGTTCGCCGAGTTGCCTGATGTATCCGAGCGAGTGAGTGAGGACGCCCGTGCATTGGCGGATATCGAGGTGAAGCGGCGTCATGCGGAATCGCAGGCGAAGGTGCGGGAGCAAGAGTGGGCCAAAGACATCACCTACAGCGCGGATGTGGGCCTCGTGTTCAAGGACACGCTGAGCATCTCGCCGGATGGGATCGATTGGAAAGGGCAGCGGTATCCGCTTGAGTCGATTACTGCGGCGCGCTGGGGAGCCGTTCGCCACTCGGTCAACGGAATTCCAACAGGAACCGAATACCAGATCGCCTTCGCCACCCGGGGTGGCTCGACAGTCATCAACCTGAAGAAGGAAGCCACCTACACCGGATTCCTCAATGCACTCTGGCGTGCCGTGTGCGTGCGCCTGGTGATTGAGATGAGCGATGCATTGAAGGAAGGCCGCTCCCTGAATTTTGGGGACATGACCGTGGAGGACGGGAGCGTGACGCTAGTGAGGCACAAGCTGTTAGGCGCCAATGAGCGGGTGCGTTTGTCTTGGAGCGATGTTCAGGTCTGGAGCGCGAACGGCGAGTTCGTGGTCGGCTCCAAGGCCGACAAGAAGGTGTATGGCTCGGTCTCCTACATGAATCACTGGAACGCGCACCTGCTCGATCATGTTGTACGCGGCGGGTTCAAAAAAGGCGTAGCACGACTAAGCGAATATATGCAGGACTAGGCTGAGGCCTCACACTAAACCAAACCATTAACCCCACCTTCGTCGCCACCCTTTCCAGCCCTTTGTGGACGGAAATCAACGTGAATTGCTTTGGCAGTTGCGACGGTCGGTTGCCTGACCGATAGGATTGGTTGCGGTGTATTTGTCTGAATTCAACGCATCGACTATGGAGGGCAAAAGCTATATGCGGCACATCGAAAACGCAAGCTTCTGCCTGACGACAGTGCTTGGCCTGTGCGCCGATGTCGGCTCCCAAATAATGGCGAAGGCATCCGGCCGCTCGTTGCGCATCGTGGGGCTGGACGTCAACGCGGCGATCCGGCACCATTTGCTCATGGAAACGTCTTTCGGTTGGTGTCAAGTCCGTCGACACGGGGTGGAACCTCTGCGTCGGGCAACGGATCTGGACAGTCGACCGTCAGTACAAATGATGTCTCGTTGGCTCTACGGACTCGCCCCCATAGTTCTTGCCGTAGTAACGACGGGGTGTGACTCGGCGTCGCAGACACCCGATTCCACCATTGTGAGGCTTCCTGCAAGTTCGCCTGTGGCCGGGACTCTTCCTCCCTTGGTTGTCGATCTGGATCGCAGTGATGCGCTCGAGCAACTCAGAACACGGAACCCCGAGCATTTTCGAAAGGTGAGTGAAATTCTTGCGGGCCTGCCCACCCGGAGTGGGGCGGAAGTTGCGACGTGGGTGAACGTGGCATACAACGCGAAAGACCTCGAGCTTGGAAGCATCTATTTGGTGAGCCTTCCTCCGAAGCAACGGCTTGCATTCACACTTGATGGCATACGGTACAGCGCTACGGTCATCCAACCGGGTGCACTTCGCCCGACGCCGCAGGCCGTGAAGCACTGATTTCAACTAGGGAATATGTATGAATGAGGCGTCTAAGGGATCCAGACTCACGTCCGGCTTGAACTATGCAACGACGTTCGAAGAACGCTTGCTTGGCGTTAAGTGCGACGTTGAGGTAGTGGTGGAACTTTCGAGTGGGGACACGAGTGTTGTTGCGGCTATGCGGCAAGCGCTACGGTCAAGTCCTGTGTGTCACATTTCGATTGACACTCTAGAGGGATTGGCGGCCTGCATTCGAGATGTGAGCAAGAACTCGCGGCTGTTGGAGAGTTTGGTTGACGACGCTACAGACCATCAACTGAACTGCTCCTTTGGGGGAGGTACGCTGATTGTGGTGAAGCCTCCAGGACGACCCGCCAGATTCACGCTCAACATCGGTCTCTTTCATAGAGAAGGCCCACTCGAAGACCTTTCATCAAAGGAGGTCGACGACGCCATCACGGTTCTGGAGGGATTGCGTAAACGCGTGCTTGCCCGAATTCGTAAGTAGTTTGCGTTCGCTTTGCGCCTACCGCGCCTCCGCTACTACCTCTTCCAAAACGCCTCGACCGCCCGCATCCGGCGGCGCTTTTCGGTCGTGACGTAGACCGTCGTCGTTGCCAGTGATGCATGGCCGAGGTTCTGCTGCGCAATCTCGATCGGCATGCCGCCAGCGATCGCATGGCTTGCGTGCGAGTGCCGCATCCAATGCGTGCTGGCTTTCGTGAAGCGCTCCGCGCCCTTCGCGTCGCCCTGCTCTCGCAGCACGCCGGCGCAGTCCTCAAAGAATCGCTTGATCTGGTCATAGAACGTGGTCGCTGCGATCCCCTGCCGAGGGTCGATCGCCTGTCCGGTGTTCAGCCCCGGCGCGCGCTCAGCCGCGTCGCTGGCCTTGCCGAGCAGGAACGCCCCCTGGTTACCGATGTCCTCCGGGTCAGCGTCAAGCCCTCGCGAAACCAGGTACCTGGCCAGCTCGCCCACGACATCGGCCGGCAGCGGCACCTCGCGTTCCTTCTGCCCCTTGCCGATCACCCGCAGCAACCAGCCTTCCATGGGCTGATCGTCTGACGCCGTGAAGTGTAGTAAAGATGCTCCGATTGCAGGCGAGGTGGAAGCCATGCAAATCAAGGGCTTAGACGACCTGTTCTTGCCCGCGGGAACACCATTACTACGAATTTTCGAGTAGTAAAGCTGCTACTCGGAGTGCTTGCCTAGTAATGTTGCAACCTTTCGCGGAACTCGCGCCCCCTTCGCCTTCATGCCACGCCACCCGGATCCCTCGCCACCGGATCGGCCGTATTCCAGGCCGCTGCCCTTCGTGCGCCGCGCCTCTCAACGCCGCATCGAGGTTTTCAGTCCGAAGCTGGGCCGCCGGCTGAGCCTTTCGAGCTACGGTGCCTGGCAGCTGTGGCTCGCGCTCGAGGCCAATCCCATGGCGATCGACTTCTGTGAGCGGCCCGCCTATGTCGACACCTCCGGCCGTCGCATGATCGACTTCTGGGTCCGGCTGCGGCCCGGCGGTGGTGAGTTCTGGCTCCTGGATCACGCGAATGACAGCGAGCAGACCGATGACGCCGCCGACGCGTCGGCTCAGGAAGACCGCGCGGCTCACGTGGAGCAGCTGCACGGCTTGCCTTTGCGCCGCATCGCCCGCGGGGACTTGCTTGGCTGGAGTACGCCGGTGTCCAACTGGGCCCGGATCATTCCGTACCTGGTCACCTGGCGTCGCTTCCCCGATGCAGTCTTGGCGCAGTCGATCGTCGTCCACCTGGGTCGAACTCACACGCTGGATGACATCCTCGCGCACTTCGCCGACCACGATCTCCCGTTGGTGGAGGCAGCCCTGTACTCGGTGGTGGCCGGTGGCCGCGTGCTGAGTCCGGACCTGGCGACATCGCCTCTGGGTGGCGACACCCGTTTCTGTCGAGCCTGAGTTCTTCAGACCAGAACCCCCTGCCCCATGTCTCACCGCAAGCCCACGGAACGCAGACCCCTTCGCCTGGAGGACTGGCCTGGAGTCGATGAGCGGGCATTGCCAGAGCCCCATCGCATCCTGTTTCGCAAGCGCAGCCAGGCAGTCGCGCTGTACGCCAGCGGCCAGACGCTGGACGATATCGAGAGCGCCAGTGCTGTGCACCGCGCCACATTGCGCCGACTCATCGCGCGGGCACTGCGCCCTCATCCCGACGGCCGGCTCTGGGGCTACCGGGCGCTGGTGCCCAATGAACGCGTCCAACCCTATGAGCGCACAGCCGCTCCACGGGTGCTCGTCGACGGCAAGGCCGGCAACGCGGGGGCCTTCGCACAGCTGCTGCAGCGCCATCCAAGCCTGGTCAAGCAACTGCGCTCGGAGGTCACCAGCGGGCGCGTCCATCTTCAGCCAGGTGGCCAGCGCGGCCGTCTGGCCGGCCTCAAGGCAGCGATCGACCGCTTTCACCAAGCCTGCCGTGAACTGGGACTTCGCGCGGGCGACTACCCGTTGAACCAGCAAGACAAGGCCGTCAGGTCTCTGGCACGAACGCTGCGGGGGTGGCTCGACGACGATTTCGCGCTGTCCGCCCGCGCGTCGGGCACGCGCGTCAAGCCCGCATCCGCACTGCGCCAGTCGGTGCGCGCCGCGCTTGATGCGTACGACACCGTCGAGTTCGACGCTCACAAGCTCGATCTGCGCCTGAAGGTCGTGCTCGAACAGGACCCGTTAGGCGGCGAGCACAGCCTGGAGATCGAACGCTTGTGGCTGCTGGTCGTGATCGATGTGGCCACGCGCTGCGTGCTGGGCTGGACGCTGGGATTCGGGCGCGAGTGCGACCGTTTCGACGCCATCGAGACGATCAAGCAGGCCCTTGTTCCCGCCGCAGCTCCCGTGCCGACCCTGCCGGGCCTGAGCTTGATGCCCAGCGGAGGGTTCGTCTCGCAGGTGCTGCCTCAGACGCAATTCGCCTGCTGGCGCCAAATCCGCCTGGACAACGCCCGCGCGCACCTGGCCACGACGAGCCTGGACGTGCTGTGCGAGACGCTGGGCTGCACGGCGGACTTCGGCCCCGCCTACGAGCCTGACGACCGACCGTTCATCGAACGCTTCTTCGGCACTCTGACCACCACGCTGTCACGTCGGCTGCCGGGCGCATTGCCGCTGCGCAGCCGCCAGGACCAGGCCAAGGCGCTGGAACGACTGCAGGGGAAGAAGGATTCGCTGCGGCTGATCGTCACCGCCCAGGAGTTGCAGGAGCTGTTGGAGGTGGCGATTTGGAACTACCACGGCACGCCCCACGCCGGACTGGGCGGGCTCACCCCGCTGGAGATGATGAGCCGGCACGTCCTGGGCATCAAGCGCCCGGCCGTCAGGCTGCGCCTTCTGCCTGCCCCGTTACGCCAGCAGCCCACCCTGCTGCACGACCCGGTGATGTGCCAGGTCCGAGGCCAAGCCGCCCGGGGCGAGAAGCCCCACATCACCTACATGCACGTTCGCTACACAAGCGTGCAGTTGGCCCGGCGGGTCGGCTTGGTTGGGCAATCCCTTCGCGTTCACGCCGATCCCCAGGACCTGCGCCAGCTCGTGGTCACCACCGAGTCCGGCGAGATCCTGGAGCCACTGCTGGCCAGCGGCGCCTGGCGTGAGCATCGGCACTCGCTTTGGCTGCGGCGAGCGTTTTTCAAGGCCAAGCGGCAGCGGCAGCTGGATTCCGCCGCCGGCCAGGATCCAATCGAGGCGTTCCTCGCGCTGCGGCGCAAGCAAGCCAGCAAGAGCAAGCGGGCATCGACCGACATCGCACGGGTACAGCGGGACCGCGCGAAGGGCCACATGGCCAACGCTTCTGCGACCAGCCTGCCGAAGTCCGCACAGCCACCGCTGTCGCCGGAACCGGCTCCCATGGAGTTGCCGGGGTTGGCCACCGGCCCTGTCAAGGGCAAGTCCCTGCGGATCACACGCGGCTTTGCGCGGTGAACCTCGGACCAGGCGCGCCCTGGCGCTGAGGGTATTGGCTCAGTTCTCGGCGCCCGTGGCGCCGGCGGGTATCGGCCTGACCCGTACGCCACCGGCCGCTTCGAGGAGCCAGCATGACCGAGCCGCAACCTACCACTCCACCCACGGGTCGCGCAGTGCCAACCCGACGCCACCGCCACGCACAGCTGCCCGCACCGACGCCGGCATCACCATCCCCCAGCGCATCGACCCATCCGCTCACCCGCCGGCACTACCGCGTTGCCACGGTCGCAATCGAGGAACTGGTCGACCTTGTCGAGCACTGTGTCCGCCTCCTGATTCCCGGGGCCCTCGTCCACGCGCGGCCGCGTATGGGCAAGACCCACGCGATCGACTACGCCGCCATCCACCTGGCGCGGAATCGACCGGATCTGCTGGTCCTGCGGATGTCCTGCGAGCACCATCGGACCCAGTTCGAGGGCCCCTTCTTCAACGCGCTGCTGGCCGCCACCGGCATACGCGACACGCAGCCCACCAGCATCTCGCACAAGCGCTTTGCACTCGTCCGCCGCCTGAGCGAGCAGCTTCAGACGCGCGGCGGCCACATCGTCGTGCTGTACTGCGACGAGGCGCAGCGGCTGTCCAAGCACGCGCTGGAATGGCTGCGCGACGTCCACGATCAGCTCGCCCAGCAAGGGCTGCGGCTGATCACGTTTCTCGTCGGCCAGCCTCAGCTGATGGAGCACAAGGCCCAGTACCAGCTGTCCGGCGACGAGCAGATCGTGGCTCGCTTCATGATCGAGCAGCTGCACTTCCGCGGGATCACGGGCGCTCAGGATGCCGCGACCTGCCTGGCCAGCTACGACCTGACCAAATATCCCGAGAACTCCGGTCCATCGTTCACCGAGTTCTTCTTTCCGCAGGCGTGGTCGACCGGGTTGCGGCTCGAACGGTCAGGCGCGCAGCTGTGGAACGCATTTGTGCAGGCCCACGCCGCCGCGCAGCTGTCCGGCACCGTCGAGATCCAGATGGACTACTTCACACGCGCGGTGGAGTCGGTGTTGACCAGCGCACCGCAATGGGACAGCCTGGGCCTTCAGCTTGAACAAGCGCACTGCGAGCGCGCGGTGCGTGAATCGGGTTACGTCGCCGCGCAACAGACGGTCAGTCCGATCGCCTGAAAGGCAGCATCATGTCGTTGCCGATCCTGGTGCCGACGACGCTCGAACTGCCACTCCTGGGCATGGCAGTTCGTGCGCGCCATGTTGGTCGTCGGCTGCACTGGCGAGCCCACGTCGCGAACCGATGCACGTCGTCGTCGCCCCGCCGCGAGCGAAGGTCCCATCGATTCGTGCCGCGGACCTCGGCCGAGGTCCGTGCCGAGCGTCTGGCTCACTGGCAGTGGGGCAGTGCGAATCTGCTGAAGCTGGCAACGTCGCCAGCGCCAGCGCCGGCACCTGCCATCTCGATGACCAGAACCAAGAGCATGGTCCGCAACCTGTTGCGTCGTGGCGAGACGCTTTTGAAGCGGCTCCTGCGTCGGCGTCAGCGTGCACCAGGCGTGTCGCCATCAGCACTTGCGCTCATGGCCAGCACCTTTGACACCAGGACATGGCGCGTGAGGGTCGAGCCCGCCCAACGTGAGACCCTGGCATTCATGCTGGTCTCGATGTACTGGCGTGGATGTCGACATCCGGCGTCACTGAGCTGCCCGCCCCTGCATCCATCAACGGCGCTCGTACGCTGGATCTCGCGCTTTCCGGTTGACCGCCAAGTGGACCACGGCCGGGAAATCTTGGATCTGTTTGCCGCAGAGGAGGCTCGCGTTCATGACTTCGCCTGCCAACTCGTCGACCGCCTGTTGCCCAAGACGACAACTCTGACCCGCGCCGTCCCGCTACTGCCGGAGATGCTCCGCGCGATCGAGCCTGAAGACGCGTCGAACAGTCGCATCTTTACTACTATTACCTAGGAGCGAAGGCTGCCCTCTTGCCCTTCAATGCCGCGCCTGAGGTCTCAAATCAAGCCCGCGGAGCATCTTTACTACACTTTTGGAACATTTTTACTACACTCCACGGCTACGGCGTCAACATGGCCGAGGCAGCCGACCCGGGTCCCGCCGGCTACGCCTGCTTCGATGACTTCTTCACCCGTGCGCTACGCGACGGTGTCCGCCCGCTGGCGCAGGCCGACTTCGTGTGCCCGGTGGACGGCTCCGTCATCCAGTGCGGCGCGGTCGAGGGCGACCAACTCCTGCAGGCCAAGGGCCACCGTTACAGCACGCATGCGCTGATCGGCGGCGACAGCACGCTTGCCGCGCAGTTCGACGACGGACAGTTCGCGTCCCTCTATTTGAGCCCGAAGGACTACCACCGCATCCACATGCCGTGCGACGGACGTCTGGTGCGCATGATCTATATCCCGGGCCGACTGTTCTCGGTGAACCCGACCACGACGCGCGGCGTACCCGGGCTGTTCGCCCGCAACGAGCGGGTGGTCTGTGTCTTCAAGTCGGCGCGGGGGTCGTTCGTGATGGCCCTGGTCGGCGCCACGATCGTGGGCAGCATCGCGACTTTCTGGCATGGCGTGGTAAACCCGCCGCGGCCGGGCACCGTGCGCGACTGGCGCTACGACGACCAGACCATCGCCTTGCGCCAGGGCCAGGAGATGGGCCGCTTCCTGCTCGGATCCACCGTGATCATGCTGTTCCCGAAGGACATGCTGCAGCTGCACACCGACTGGGTGGCGGCGCGCACCGTCCGCATGGGCGAGGCCATGGGTTCGGCGCGCTTACAGGGCTCATCGCAAGCCCCCTCCAGCACGCCCGCAAGACGTTGATCGAACCCGGGACATGCGCCCGGGCGAACTCGGCCGGCTGGCGGACATCAAGCTCCGGTGTGGGCGCCGGCTGCGCGAGAAGCTCGCGCAGGTTTCGAGGCACGGCTTCGCGCGCGCGTGACAGCGTGGGCGAGCAGATCGGCATAGCTCTTCATGGGGTGTCTCACGCGCGCAGCACGAGATGAATCTGCCGTGTCCCGTCCGCGTGTTCGGGCTCGCTCTGCACAAAACCCAAATCCCGCGCCAGCGCCAGCATGCGGTCGTTTTCAGCGAGTACGGTGGCGACGAGTCGCCGCGTGCCGTGCTCGCGCTGCGTGCGGATCAGCTTGTCCATCAGCAGCGTCCCCAATCCGGTGCCCTTGAGGTCGGAGCGGACGATGATGCCGAACTCTGCATCGATGTTGTCGGGGTCGGCGACCGCACGCACGGCGCCCAGCGTCTGTTCCGCTCCATCCGGCCCCGGGGCCACCGCCAGGATGGCCATCTCGCGCTCGTAGTCGATCTGCGTCAGGCGCGCCAGCTCGCTGCGCGCGATGCTGCGCCGGCTGTAGAAGACGCGCAGGCGGATGTCCTCGGGGTCGAGTTGTTCGAAAAACGCCAAGTGCTGGGCTTCGTCCTCGGGGCGGATCGGCCGCAATGTCAGTTGTCGGCCCTGCCAGACGATGGTCTCGACGAGGTCCGCGGGGTAGGGTCGGATGGCGAAGTTCTGTGCGCCGGCGGGCGCCTTGCTGCTCACACGGATTCGCGCATCCAGCGCGATGGCACCCTCGTGGTTGACGATCAACGGGTTGATGTCCAGCTCGGCGACTTCGGGTACATCGGCCAGCAACTGCGAGACGGCGACCAGCACGGCATGCAAGGCCTCCTGGTCGGCCGCCGGTGTGTCTCGAAAACCATCAAGCAGCTTGGCCACGCGGGTACGCTGCACCAGCGCCCGAGCCAGCGCAGCGTTGAGCGGCGGAAGGGCCACCGCACGGTCGGCCACCACCTCGACCGACGTGCCACCCTGGCCGAACAGGATCACCGGGCCGAACACGCTGTCGATGCTGGCACCGACAATCAACTCGCGCGCGTGGCTGCGCCGCACCATTGCCTGAACGGTGAAGCCCTCGATGCGCGCTTCGGGCCGGGCCTGGCGAACGCGTGCGAGCATGGCCTGGGCGGCGTCGAGCACCTCGGCCGCGCTGTCGAGGTTCAGCGCGACGCCGCCGACATCGGACTTGTGCGAGATTTCTGCCGACAGGATTTTCAGGGCCACCGGAAACCCGATCGCCTGCGCGGCGTCGGCGGCTGCAGGCGCCTGAGGGCCAACGCTGCGGGTGGCCACCACGGGTATGCAGTAAGCGCTGAGCACGGCCTTGGCTTCGGGTTCGGTGAGCATGTCGCGGCCATCGGCCAACACCTGCTGCACCAGCGCGTGTACGGTCACGGTGTCGGGGCTGGCCGGTGTGCTTGCCGACACGGTCGCGGGCGCCTCCAAAAGCTGGGCCTGGTTGCGCCGGTAGGTCACGAGCATCGAAAACGCGCGCACCGCCTCTTCGGGTGTCGTGTAGCCGGGGATGCCCGCGTCCTGGAAGGTCTGGCGCGCCTCGGCCACTGCCGTTTCGCCGAGCCAACAAGCCATCAGGCGCGGCGTTGGCTGGCTTGCGGATGCCGCCCGTGCGCTCACCAGTGCGCGCGCGATCTCGGCGCTCGGTACGATCGCCGAGGGGGCGTGGATAAACAGTACGGCACCCGCCGCAGGGTCGTCGTTCAAGGCCTGCAGGGCCTGCACGTAGCGCTCCACCGGGGCGTCGCCGATGACGTCCACCGGGTTGCCGTGCGACCAGTTGGCCGGTAGCACCGCATCCAGTCGCTGCAGCGTGGACTCGCCCAGATCGGCCAGCTTCAACCCGGCATGCGACGCAGCATCGGCCGCCATCACACCTGCACCGCCACCGTTGGTCAGGATCGTGAGCTCCTCGCAGCGGGTGGTGCGAAAGCGCGTCAGCGTCTCGGCGGCCAGGAACAACTGCTGCAGCGTGTCCACGCGCAGCATGCCGGCGCGGCGAATAGCCGCGTCGTACACCAGGTCGGAGCCGGCCAGGGCGCCGGTGTGCGAGGCCGCAGCGCGCTGACCCTGCTGCGAGCGGCCGGCCTTGACCACGATCACCGGCTTGTTGCGCGCCGCGGCGCGCGCGGCCGACATGAACTTGCGCGGCGACTCGATGGATTCGATGTAGAGCAAGATGGCGCGTGTCTTCGGATCGCTGGCCAGGTAGTCGAGCATGTCGCCGAAGTCGACGTCGGCGTGTTCGCCCAGCGACACGAAGTGCGAGAAGCCGATGGCGCGGGCGCGTGCCCAGTCGAGCATCGCGGTCACCAGCGCGCCCGATTGCGAAACGAAGGCCAGCTCGCCTGGCAAGGCATCGGTATGCGCGAAGCTGGCGTTCAAACCTATGTGAGGCGCCAGCAGGCCGATGCAGTTGGGACCGAGGATGCGCAGCAGGTGAGGGCGGGCGGCGGCCAGCATGCCCTTCTTCTGCTCTGCGTCCAGACCAGCGGTCAGCACCACCGCGGCGCGGGTGCCGAGTGCGCCCAACTCCTCGATCAGGCCCGCCACCGCGGCCGGCGGCGTGCAGATCACGGCCAGTTCGGGCACCGACGGCAAATCGGCGGCGCGCGCAAAGACTGGCTGTCCATCGAGTTCGCAGTGCTTCGGATTGACGGCGTACAGCGGGCCCATAAACCCGCTGTGGTGCAGGTTGGCCCACACCGTGCCGCCCACGCTGGCAGCCCGTTGCGAGGCGCCGAACACGGCCACCGAGGCCGGGTCGAACAGGTGATCGAGATTGCGAATGCTCATAGGGGATTCTTCACGAGAAGTTTCTCGAACGCTGCGGGAACCTCAGCGTACGAGCACGAAATGACTGTTCGATGTCGCCTCAATGCGATGGGCGACGCCCGCAGGAATGTGCACGACGCTCCCCGCCGTCAGCGCGAGTTCATCAGAGCCAGTGATGAACCGCGCCTGACCCTCGATCATGAAGAGCAAGGCCGGGCTCGGCGCAGTGTGGTCGGTGAGTTGCTGCCCGGCCGGGATGGCGATGCTCACGGCCTTGAATGTGCCGCCCGGATTGAGCACTTGCGTGCCGAGCTTGGCGCTGTAGGGGTTGCGTGATCTGAGGGCGTAGCTGTCAAACATGGGTTGCTCCTTGGTGAATCGCTTTCAGTACTCGATGCTCAGCGCGACCGAGCCGTAGGCATGGTTTGACACTTGCTCCCGGAACTCCCGGGTGCGATAGACACGCATCACGGCAAGCTTGGCCCCATGGCCGGCCACCAGGCCCTGCGCGCTGAGCCCGATCGCCGCCTGCGCGACCCAAGGCCGCCGGGTGACCTGGTGGCTCGAGCGAAAGAGGTTGCCGTCGAGCGAGAAGTCGTGCGCGACGTACTTGGCTTCCAGTGTGCCGAAAAGGTGAACACCGGCTCGCGGTCCGGATGCGATGCGGGTGGCCTCGTTCGAGGTGCCTCGAATGGATGCGGCCGATGGCGGGCGGTTCTCGGCGCCGGGCCGGATCGGATAGGTGCCGAAGTCGTTCGGGATATTCCAGCCGATCCGCCCCTCGATGCCCAGCGCGACCGAGGTTTCAATATTGCCCAGACGCAATCCGATCGACCGTATCGAATCTGCGGAAAATCCGGGTCTGATCACACCATCTCCACGGTAGTCCTTGAACTTGCGGTCCATCGCCAGTTGCAGCGCCGGCTCGTTCTTCAACTGATGGTTCCAGCCAAGAAACCGTTCGGCGCCGATGGCATCGTGGATCAGGTTCTGCGCCGGCTCGGCGAGCGACCACGGTCCGATGACGCCCAGCGTGATCTCGCGCGTATCCAGTCTTTCCGTATCGCTCTGCGCTGCGTGCGTGCGGCGATTCCACGACATGCCCACATACAGCAGGCCCGCATAGGGTCGATCGTCAGCAATCAGATCCGTGCGCAGCGGATCATTGGGCGTGTACATGGACTGGCCGAACTTCACGACGACGTTCTGTGAATGAGCGATGTCCCCGGCGTCTGACCAAAAGCCCGGATTCAGGAACTTTATGAGTTCAGCGTGCAAGCGAACCGGTGTCGGCAGGCATTCAGTCCGGAGCCTGCCGGCGATGTCGCGCGAAACCGCCGTGAAGGCTACGCCATTCGTGTAGTTTCGGTCGGTGCCGGCGAACAGGTCGTTTTCCAGCCTGGCGGTCAAACCCCGGAACCTGACAGTCTCTTCAGCGCTGCACTGCCCGACGTCGGAGGAGCCACCCCCGGTCGATTGAGCCATGGCCTGCACCATCGGCAGGCCCAACACAAGAACCTGTGCGAGGACCCGTGTGGCATTCGACATCCCACGCTTCGCCGGCGCAAGACACTTTGATGGTGACGTGAAGGTTGCGGTCATGATCAGTCCAAGGTGGGGTCGTTCGCCGGTGGCACGCCGCTATAGAACTCGTGCAGGACGGCGACGATTTCTTCTGCCGTCTCGACGACGGAGAAGAGCTCGATATCTTCAACGTTGACAAAACCTTCTTCAACCAGAAACTGAAAGTCGATGGCGCGGCGCCAGAATGCGACGCCGACCAGCACGATTGGCACGCGTTTCACTTTGCCGGTCTGCACCAGCGTGAGAACCTCGAACAACTCGTCCAGGGTGCCGTATCCCCCGGGAAACGCCACCAGCGCCCGTGCACGCAGCAGAAAGTGCATCTTGCGCAGGCCGAAGTAGCGGAACCGGAAACACAACTCGGGGCTGACGAAGGGGTTGGGCGCCTGCTCATGCGCGAGCGTGATGTTCAGGCCGATGCTGCGCGCTCCGGCGTCAAAGGCGCCGCGGTTGGCCGCTTCCATGATTCCCGGCCCGCCGCCGGTGACCACCACGAAGTCGCGCCGTTGCCGCTGTTGGAAATGGCGCGAGACGATTTCGGAAAACCGCCGCGCCTCTTCGTAGTAGCGCGCGTAGTCGAGTTGTTTGCGGATCCGCGCCATCTGCGCCGGCAGCGTTGCATCAGCGGGCAGCGCAAGGCTGCGTTGCTCGAGCGCTGCAAGCTGCTCGCGCGCCTGGCGCTCCGGAACCAGGCGCGCGCTGCCGAAGACGACGACCGTGGACTGCACCTTGTGCCGGCGCAGCTGGCGTTCCGGCTTCAGCATTTCGAGCTGCAGCCGCAGCGGCCGCAGGTCGTCGCTGGCCAGGAGCTCGGTGTCTTCGTGCGCGAGGCGATAGGTGGGGCTGGCTTCGATCGCTCGCAACAACGCTTCGCGTTCAGTCGCGCCGATCTCCTCGCCCCGTGCGACGCTCAAGGCGCTGCTCCACCGGCGGGCAAGCGCAGCTTGATCGCCGCCATGCCGAACCAGACCATCGCGGCGATCATCGAGACACCGCCCACGATCACCAAGAGCGGTGGCACGCCGAACAGCACTTCGGTCAGGATGCCAAGCGGCATCAGCATCCCGGCCAGCGTCAGCCACGAGATGCCCTTGGCGGCCGTCGCCCCGACTGGCAGGCGCAGCAACAGATAACCAACCACGATGTTGATGAAGGCGAACAGATTGCCGTGCACATGTGCCAGCCGCGCCTCAAAGTGCTTGCCCATTGAATACTCCGCGATCCACGCCTCCTTGCCGGGTGCGAAGTCGCGCAGGTAAATCAGCACGAAACCGTAGACCATGAATGCTGCGAGAAACAGGAAGCCCGCGGCAATGTTCTTCTTACCTTGCATGTTGTTCTCCTTTGGCAGTAGTACGTCGCCGCGCTGGCATGGCGGCGATCGAGAGCAGCGTTTCAAGCTCCGCGAAGCGCGCTTTCTGTGCGTCGTTCAGCGGACCGCGAGTGCTGAGCACCTTGCGCGCCGCGGCCATTGCTTCGCGTCGCTGTTCCTTCTTGGGCAACAAGCCGGGCAGCGCGCGAACACCGCGGTCGGCGTCCAGCAGCATCAGGAAGGCCTGCTGCTTGAGCACCTGCTTGAGCTGCGCCAGTGTCATCTGCTCGGGATGACTGTTTTCGGCCAGCATGCGGCGCACGAAGTGGAACGGGCGCTCGTCGATGCGCTTCTCGTCCCTCTGCAGATGAATCATGATGCGCACCCAACCGTCGAGCGTGCTGCCGTTTTCAAACGCCGGCTGAATCGTTTCGATCTTCAGGCGTTTGAACTCGTCGCGCAGAGCCTGTTCCTGCTTCGGTGGGCCCGGTGCCACCGGTTCCCCACTCAGGCCGACGGCGGCGGCCAGCCACGGCGATTCATAGAGGGCCTTGAAGGTGCGTTCGGCCATCGCATCACGCGCGTCGCGATAGTCGTCCAGTTTTCCGGCGATGCGCGCCGCGGCATCGCGTTCCAGCGTCCGCAGTGGGTGCTCGTCAGCGAGCGGCTGGCGATTCGTGCGCGTCCATTCGGCCATCAACTTCACGCCGGCCATCAGTGGGTTCAGATCGGACAGTAGGTAGCGGCCGAAGCGTTCGGGGTGCAGGGCGCGCAGCAGGCGCGCCGAGCCTTCGTTCGACATCAGCCGGACCGCTGGCGACACGAAGGTGTCGTACAGGCTCTGGTTGATCTCGGCGACTCGCTTGACGACGCGGAAGGCCTGCTCGTCATCGCGACCGTCGTCCAGCGCCAACACGTCATCGATGGTGCGGGGTTCCAGCGTCAGCAGGTAGCGACCCTCGACGAATTCGAGACATGGCGTTTCAGGCGAGGTGTCTTCGATCTTCGCCTCGTACAGGCCGGGCGGCAGCATGTCGATGAGGTCAAGCCCATTGAACAGTTCGCTGTGCTCGCGTGAGGCCACCTGGCCGGACACGAAGATGCCGAGGTGGCCGGTACTGGCGTGCAGGCAGTAGACGATGACTTGTTCGTGGGCGCGGATCTCGTCGACATCGGCGTACAGGTCGGGGATCCAGTTCAAGGCCTGCTGCGGCGGCGTGATGTTGTCGCCCCAGGACGCGAAGACCACTATCGGGCTGCGAATGCGGCGCAAGTCGACGCTGATCTTGCCGTCGGCGCTACGAACTTCACCGGCGGTGAGCTTGTTGCCGACGAACAGGTTCTGCGTGATCCAGTCCATCTCGGCCTTGTTCATCATGTAGTGGCCGCCCCACCATTCTTCGAATGCCAGGAAGCGTTCAGGCTCTGTGTCGATCTTCGAGTAGAGCTGGTACCACTTCTTCCACAGCGTGTTGGCGGGGTCGAGTTGCTTGAAGTTGGCGACAAGGTTCGCGCCGTCGAACTTGCCGTTGCCCAGGTCGCTGATCAACGAAGCCGTCCACGTACCGCCGCTCAGGCCGCCCGTGTAGCGCATCGGGTAGCTACCTTCGACGCCCGACCAGTACGACAGTGGCGAGCCAGCGAGCAGGATCGGCCCGACCAACTCCGGCGAGGTGGCGGCCACCATCATGAGCGCCCAACCGGCCTGGCAATTGCCGATCACGAACGGTTTGCCCGGTGCCTTCGGATGCAGTTGATCGACGCGCTGCAGGAAGACCGCTTCGGTGCGCCCGACCAATTCGATCGTCTGGCCGGGACAGGGGTCGGGGAAGAAGCTGACGAAGTAGCAGGGGTGGCCGGCGCGCAGCGCCACGCCCACCTCGCTGTCGATCTTGAAGCCGCCGATGCCCGGGCCATGGCCAGCGCGCGGGTCGATGATGACGAACGGGCGCTTGACGTCATCGGTTTCGCAACCGACGGGCGGCGTGATGCGCAGCAGCGCGTAGTTGACCGGCTGCGGCAGTTGGCGGCCGTCGACGACGATCTCGTAGTCGAAAGCCAGCACCGGCGGTTTGCCCGCCACTTCATGCGCCAGCGTATTCGTGCCGCGTTGGCGCAAGGTGTCCAGATACAACACGCCGCGCTGCCAGGCGTCGACCCAGTAGGGAAAGGCCTGGAGCGCCAGGGTTGCGGCGGGCACCGAATACGGCGGGGCCGGTGCAGCGACAACCTGAACCGGGGTTTGCGTTCTGTTCATATGCATTTCCTCGACGGGTCGATGCCCTGCGGATCGCCTAGCGCGCCATCCCCGCAGGCTCGAAATATTCCGGATAGCGTTCCAGCGCGTGCCGGATCAGCACCAAGCCGCGGCCCGTTGGCGCCGGTTTCGACAGGGCCTCGGCTCCCTGCAGCATGTCTGCGATAAGCACATGCAGCACGGCATCGGCTTTGGGCTCCAGCTTGCAGTTGCTGACGAGAAACGCCACCTGCCCTTCAACGCCCTTGGCAATCGCCTTGGCCTGCGCGGGATCGACGCTTTGCTCTGGCGTGACGGCGCCCATGGGGTCGACCAGCGCCTTGATGCGACCCATGCCCAGCCGCAAAGGCTCGTCGGTTGCCCACTTCTTGCCGTTGTTCAAGCTCAGTTGCGCGGTGCTGTCATCGGCCCCGTGCTGGTGTTGATGGGCCTCGTGAAAGTGGGAGCAACCAGACAAGCCGAGCAGCGCCGAGAAAATGGCGGTGGTCATGAACCGAGTGGACCGGTGGATGGATTGGGTTGGATACATGGTTTTTCCTTTGCGTGAAATTGCAGTTGAATGCGGCGCGGTCTTTCGCATCAACGCGAACCGAACCACATGCGCGAGAGCAGCCGGTCCTTGAGCCTGAACTGGTGGAACAACGCGCCCAGCACGTGCAGGCCGATCAACGCCATCAGCACCTTGGCCATCAATCCATGTACGCTGCGCGGCAACAGGAGCCGAAAATCCTCGGGCAGGGGCTGGCCACTGCCGAAGAAGACGATTTGCGGCAAGTCGGCCAGAAACGCGGTGGCCGCACCGCTGGCGGCCATCAGGAACACGGCCAGGTACAGGCCCGCGTGCACCAGGCGGCCCAGCAGGTTCAAGGCGTGGCTTCCGGTGCCGACGGTTGGCGGCACAGCGGTCTTCAGCCGCGTGATCAACCGCACCAGCATCAGGCTGCCGATGGCCAGGCCCACGATCATGTGGCCGCGCAGCGCCCCGATCTTGTCCGGCGAGGCATTGGGCAGCTTGTCGAGGGAGAAGGTTCCCATGCCGAGCGCGAAGACGAGGCCCAACGCAAGCAGCCAATGCAATGCCACCAGGGCCGGGTGATAGCGAGTCGGCAGGGAGTTCATTCGGTTCTCCTTCTGGGTTGAGGTCGTGGCAATCGCCTAGAGTTTGATGATCTGGCCGGGCGCAGGCACCGTCACGCTCCAGCCGCGTTCGTCTCGCAATCGATCGGCAAACGCGAGTGCCGTCGCCTCTTCACCGTGCACCACGAAGGTTTGGCGCGGAGCTCGCTTGAATCCGGACGCCCAGGCCAGCAGCGCCTGCTGGCCGGCATGCGCCGAGAAGCCGCCGAGGGTGTGAATCTGTGCGCGCACGGCGATCTCCTCGCCGAAGATGCTGACGTGCTTGGCACCGTCCACCAAACTGCGGCCGAGCGTGCCCTGGGCCTGAAAGCCGGTGATCAGCACGCTGCATTCGCGCCGGCCCAGGTTGTGGCGCAGGTGATGCTTGATGCGCCCCGCGTTGCACATGCCGCTGGCTGAAATGACGATCGCACCCGCGCGAATCTTGTTCAGCGCCATGGATTCCTCGACGCTGGCGGTGAAGCGCATCGAGGGCAGATTGCGGCCGGCTGCGTGCCATTTGGCCAGGCGCTGGCCGGCTTCGTCGAACAAGGCCAGATGCTGCATCGTGATGCGGGTCGCGGCTGCCGCCATCGGCGAATCGACATAGATGTTCAGGTTGTGGAGCCGGCCTTCGTGGGTCAGGCGGTGCAGGTGGTACAGCACTTCTTGCGTGCGCCCCACGGCAAACGCCGGCACGATCACATTGCCGCGCGCCAAGGTGTGCTCGAGCACCTGCACCAGTTCTTCCATCGTTGCCGCCTGATCCTTGTGTTCGCGGTCGCCATAGGTCGATTCGATGAACAGCAGGTCGGCGTCTTCGATCACAGTGGGGTCGCGAAGGATCGGCCGGCCCGGCTGACCCAGATCGCCAGACATCACCAGTTTCGTGGTCTTCTCACCTTCGTTGACCCAGATTTCGAGGATCGCCGAGCCCAGGATGTGGCCGGCATCGCGAAAGCGGCAGCGCACATCGGCATGCGGTGCGACCTCTTCGTCGTAGTGCACCGCCTGCAACTGCTGCAGACAGCTCACGGCGTCCTGCATGGTGTACGCCGGCAGTGTTGCGCCGTCGGCGGCCGGTGGACTTGCAGGCGACTCGGCAGCGGGTTTATGGCGATGTTTTGCGCGTTCGGCCTCCATCTCCTGGATATGGGCGCTGTCGGGCAGCATTACTGCCAGCAGGTCGACCGTTGCGCCCGTCGCGTAGATCGGCCCGGCATAGCCTTCGCGTGTGAGCTTGGGGAGCAGCCCGCTGTGATCGATATGGGCGTGCGTGAGCAACACGAAATCGAGCGTGCGTGGATCGAACGCGAATGGTTTTGCGTTGCGCGCCGACGCTTCGCGCCCGCCCTGGAACATGCCGCAGTCGACCAGGAAGCGGGCGGTCGCGGTTTCGATCAAATAGCACGACCCGGTCACTTCGCGGGCTGCGCCGAGGAAGGAAATCTTCATCATGCTCTCCTGGGTGCGGCGACAGCCGCGACGGTTCGAACTGAGCGATCTGCTGCCAACCGATCGAGCAACCCGTGCATGGCGAGATTGATGCTGTCAAACCGCTGCGGGTTCGCGAGCATGGTCAGGGGCATCTGGATGTAGCGCCCTTCGACGATCTCGTCGGTGCCGTGCGCGATGAGCTGCCGCGCGCTGGCCGGGGTCGTCTCCAGGTGAAACTGCAAGCCGACGACCCGTTCGTCGTACACGAAGGCCTGGTGTGCACAGCCGGCGCTGCGCGCGACGTGCAACGCACCGGCCGGGATGTCGAAAGTGTCCCCGTGCCAGTGGAATGCCTCGAACTGCGCGGGGAACGCGGCAAACAGGTCGGACGCGGACGCGGCTTCCGTCAATTCGACCGGAAACCAACCGATCTCCTTGTCGGCGTTGGCGTACACCTTCGCGCCGAGCACATCGGCGACGAGTTGAGCACCAAGACAGATGCCAAGCACGCGCTTTCCGGCGGTGACTGCACGCTCGATGAAGCGCTTTTCCTTGGCAAGCCATCGATTCTTGGCCTCGTCGTAGATGTTCATGGGGCCGCCCATCACCACCAGCAGGTCGACTGCTTCGACCGCGGGCAGCGGGTCATTTCGATACAGGCGCGTGGCGCCGAGCACATGAGGTCCACGTCGAATCCAGCTCTCGATGCTGCCGAGCCCCTCGAAGGGCACATGCTGGAAGCAATGGATGTTCATGGCGTTCGCCTTTGTTGGGGGTGCCGGCGTCGGTGCTGCAGCATGCGGCCGAGGCGACTCTTGCGATCTCACGCCTTGCGCCGCAGCAGCCGGGACCAAGCGATGACCGCAATTGCCGTCCAGACAAGCGTGCGCAGCGTCATCGCGATTACCGTTCGCTGCTCGAACGCAGCACCTGAAACCACGTGAATTCCGAAGGCCGTGAACGCAAGTGCCGTAGCTGCCGCGATGGTGACGGACAGCCAGGCGGCCCAAGGTCGCCGTAGCCACAGCCCGATGCCGGCGATCACATAGGCGAAGCCGGCCAAGAAGTTGAACCACAGCACGAACGGCACGTAATTCCCGGCTGCCGCAACGGCGGCCGCGTCGCCGCTCAAGGTCATGCCACCTTCCTTGATGGTCAGCAGACCGAACCCGATCGCGACCAGGGCAATCGCCCGCGTCCAGAGACTAGGTACCTGTTTGATTCCACTCATGATCATTTCCTTGTCAAGACTTGCCTGTCGGCGTTGGCCGTGATGGGTGGGCCTATTCGCCCCGGTGATTTGCAAGTGCAACGGCCGATCTGACCGTCCGCGCTCAGATGAAGCCGAGCCCCGTCGACGGAGGAGGTATCGCGTACCCGCGAACGGGTATCGACCTGACTGCCCTGGCCGCGGATCATCCTGTGCGATGTGGCGCCCAAAAGATCGGCGGCGCTCGGCTCGCTCATCGAATCAGCCATCAGGTACTTGCATGTGACCTCCCACCACTTCTTCAGGTGTTCGGGATCGAATGGTCTCGGATCGCCAAGCGTCATGCTGCTTCTCCCGTGTCAGTGGGCTCGCGGCGGTTCATTGCGCACCGTAGAAATGTTCGACGAACGGTTTGCGGAATTCCCGATGACAGTTGAAGCAACTCGACTGGAGCTTCTGGAACGCAAGAATGGTGACCTCGCCGTCCTTGGCCCTGGCGCCCTTCGCAAGCGCTTCGGCGGCCATGTTGGTTTCGCCGTCATAGGCTTTAAACCGACCCGCGTCGGTGCCCGCGAAGGCCAAGATGCGCAGCCTTTCGGACATGGGCGGTTGGGGATGGTCGGCGACCCGGGGCGCGGTCTTCTCGATCAGCGCCCAGTCCTCGCGCGAGATGCCGTCGGTAATGACCTGCATGTTCCTGCCCAGTTCTTTCATGATGCTGCGCAGCGCAAGCGGCTTGGGGGCCCGTGCATCGGTTTCGGCCGGTGCGGGCGCGTTTGCAGCGGCCAGGGCGAACCCGGCGACCAAAATCGTTGCCGCGACGAGGAGTGTTCTCATGAATCTCGTCCATTGCGAGTTGAAGGCATGATCAACTGGCCGTCTTGCGAAACCGCGTTGACGCGAACCACAGCAGTCCGATTCCCATCGCCAGCAGATACAGGAACTGCGGCCACAGGGCCTCGAGACCCGCGCCCTTGAGAAAGACGGCGCGCACGATCTCGAGGTAGTGGCGCAGCGGGTTGGCCAGCGTCAGCCACTGGAAGACCCGCGGCATGCTGGCCACCGGGAACATGAAGCCCGACAGCAACAGCAGCGGCATGAAGACGAGGAAGCTGGTCATGAACGCTTCCTGCTGCGTCTTCGAAACGGTCGAGATGAGCAGCCCCGTGCCCAGCGTGCCGAGCAGATAGAGCACGGTGGCCACGAGCAGCATGGGCAGACTGCCCACGAACGGCACCTTGAACCAGAACAGCGCCAGTGCGAACACGAGCGCGAAGTCGACCAGGCTGATGAAGGCAAACGGCAGGGTCTTGCCGATGATCAGCTCGCCGGCGCTCAGCGGGGTGACCATCAGTTGCTCGAGGGTGCCGATCTCGCGCTCGCGTACGACGGCGAGCGAGGTCAGCAACAAGGCCACGAGCAGGATGATGGCGCCAATGACCGCCGGGACGTTGTAGTCGCGGCTCGCCAGATCGGGGTTGAACCAGGCGCGTTCGCGCAACTCGAGCGCGAGTGTGGCGCCGCCGCCGGCACGGCGAACGCCGAACTCCTGCACGATGCGTTCGGCGTAGCCGCGCGCGACGGTGGCGGTGTTGGAATCGCTGCCGTCGAGCAGCAACTGCACCCTCGCCCGACCGGCCGCCAGTTCGGCCGCGAAGCCGGACGGGATCACGAGCCCGGCCATCGCGTCGGCCCGGTCGAGCGAGGTCACGAGGTCAGCGGTGCGCGCCGATGCACCTGCCAGACGGAAGTAGCCGGAGGCGGTGAAGGCCTCGACGAGGTCGCGCGACGCTTGCGATCGGTCGTGGTCGACGACGAAGGTTGGCACGTTGCGCACGTCGGTGGAGACGGCGTAGCCGAACAGCATGAGCTGGATCAGCGGTGCGAGCACGATGACGCGCACCAAGCGCGGGTCGCGCAGGACCTGCAGGAACTCCTTGCGCACGATCTCGAAGATGCGCTCGATGCTTTGCATCATCCCGGCAACTCCTTGTGAAAGGCGCGAATAGCCAGCACAACGCCAATCACTGCGAAGGCCATCATCAGCAGTCCCTGAATGAAGAGCGCCTCGACCCCGACACCCTTGAGGAACAGGCCCCGCGTGACGACCACGAAATAGCGTGCCGGCACGAGCAGCGTCGCGCCCTGGAGCGGGAGCGGCATGTTCTGGATGGCGTACAGGAACCCCGACAGCAGGAAGGCAGGCAGGAAGGTCACGACCATCGCTACCTGGGTTGCGAGCAGCTGCGATCGGGTGACGGCCGACAGATAGATGCCCAGACCGAGCCCGCCGAAGAGGAACGCCGTCGAGGCCCCCAACAGCAGCAGGATGCTGCCGCGGAACGGCACGCCGAACAGGAAGACGCCGAGCGCGGTGCTCACCGCCACGTCGATCAGGCCAATCGCCAGATAAGGCAGCAGCTTGCCCAGCACGACTTCGGCGCGAGACACGGGTGTGGCCGCCAGCTGTTCCATGGTGCCACGCTCCCACTCGCGCGCGATGGTGAGCGACGTGAGCATGGCTGCGACGATCATCATAATCACGGCCACCAGCCCCGGCACGATCATGTTGCGCGACGTGAGTTCCTCGTTGAACCAGACGCGGGATTCGAGCGTGATCGGCGGCGCGCGCGACTCGCCCTTGAACTGCACGCGCAGCGAATACGCCTGAGCGATGGCCCGCGTGTAGGCGAGCACGATGGTTGCCGTGTTGGCGTCCGAGCCGTCGACGATCGCCTGCAGCTCGGCCGGCCGCCCGGCACCGAGATGGCGGCTGAAGTCGGGCGGGATGACGAGCACGAGCTGGGCGTCGCCGCGGTCGAGCAGGGGCCCGATCTCGTTCGGGCGGGTGAGATCGGCGCGCAAGCTGAAGTAGCCCGAGGCACGGAAGGCATCGATCAGCTCGCGCGACGCGGCACTGCGGTCTTCGTCGAGCACCGCGGTGCGGACATCGGCGACGTCGAAGCTGATCGCGTAGCCGAACAGCACCAGCAGCATCAGCGGCAGCACGAACGCCAGGATCAGGCTGCGTGTGTCACGCCGCAGCTGGATGACCTCCTTGCGTGCCATCGCCCACAGGCGCCCGAGGTTCATCGCGCGCCCCCCTCAACCCACGGGTGCGCCGCCCGCGGCGCGAACGATGGACACGAAGGCATCCTCGAGCGAGGGCGCGATCGGCTTCAAGGCCTGCAGCGCCAGGCCGCGCTCGGCAAGGCGGGCCGTGATGGCTTCACGTGCGCCAGCGAGCTCGTGCAGCGCCACATGAACGGCGCGCCCGAACATCGCGGTCTCGACGACGCCAGGCAGGCCCTTCAGGGCCTCGACTGCGCGTGGGCCGTCATCGGTCTGCAACTCCAGCAGCGGCTCCTTGACGCCGGCACGCAGGCGCGCAGGCGTGTCGAGGGCGACCAGCGAACCGCGGTTCATCAGCGCGAGGCGGTGGCAGTATTCGGCCTCTTCCATGTAGTGGGTGCTGACGAAGACGGTCGTGCCCTGCAGCGTCAGGGCGTCGATGAGGTCCCAGAAGCCCCGCCGCGACAGCGGGTCCACGCCCGATGTCGGTTCGTCGAGGAACAGGATCGTCGGCTCGTGCAGCACCGCGCAGCCGAGCGCCAAGCGCTGCTTGAAACCGAGCGGCAGATCACCGGTCAGCCGCTTGCCCTGGTCGGCCAGACCGGCCATTTTCAGGGCCCAGTCGCGGCGTTCGGCGCGGCGCGCGCGCGGCACGCTGTAGAGGCCGGCGAAGAAAGCGATGTTCTCGTCGACGGTCAGATCGGCGTAGAGCGAGAAGAGCTGCGACATGTAGCCGATGCGGCGCTTGATGGCCTCGCTCTGGGTCAGGATGTCGAGGCCGGCGACGGAGCCATTGCCGGCGCTGGGCAGCAGCAGGCCGGCCAGCATCTTGATGGTCGTGGTCTTGCCGGCGCCGTTGGGGCCGAGGAAGCCGAAGATCTCGCCCTCCTTGACTTCGAACGACACGTCGTTGACGGCCACGAAATCACCGAACACGCGCCGCAGTCGGTCGGCGACGACGGTCGGCGTGCCTTGGGCGGGGGTCACGCCACCTCCGTCATGCGTTCGATGAAGACGTCTTCCATCGTGGGCGGCATGGCCTGCATCTCCTGGGGCGTCAGGCCGCCTGCGCGCAGCGCGGCGTCGAGCAGCGGACCGTCGGCTGCGGCCGAGTCCACCGTGACATGCAGCTTGTCGCCGAACAGCGCCGCGCGCCGCACGCTCGGATGGGCGCGCAACAGGTCGCGTGCGGCGCGTGCCGGTTCGACCTGGATCACGAGCATCTCGCCGTGCAGGGCCTGCTGCAAGGCCTGGGGCGTGTCGAGTGCAAGCAGCCGGCCCTGGTACAGCAGCGCGACGCGGTCGAAGCGCTCGGCTTCGTCCATGTAGGACGTGCTGACGACCACCGTGACGCCCTGCGCCACCATGTCGTGCACGATCAACCACAAGTCACGGCGCGAGATCGGGTCGACGCCGAAGGTCGGCTCGTCGAGCAGCAGAATTTTGGGCTGGTGGATCAGTGCGCAGGACAGGCCGAGCTTTTGCTTCATGCCGCCCGAGAGCTTGCCCGCCAGACGATCCTTGAATGGGGCGAGGTTCGAGAAGTGAAACAGGCGCTCCAGCCGCGCCGGTCGTTCCTGTTTTGGCACGCTGTACAGGTCGGCGTAGAAGTGCAGGTTCTCGAGCACCGTCATGTCCGCGTAGAGGCCGAAGCGCTGCGACATGTAGGCGATTTCGTGCTTCACACCTTCCGGGTCGTGGGTGACGCTGATGCCGCTGAGTTGCGCGTCGCCCGCGCTCGGGCGGAGCACGCCGGCGAGCATGCGCAGTGTGGTGGTCTTGCCGGCGCCGTCGGGCCCGACGAGGCCGAACAGCTCGCCGCCGGTGACATCGAAACTCAGGCCATCGACCGCGATGGTCTCGCCGAAGCGGCGCGTCAGACCCTTGACGTGTATCGTCGCCGATTCTTGTGCACCATTCGCAGTGCTGTTGGTCGCTGCACTCATTTCGGCGCGTCGTCCAGCCGCACGTCGGCAGGCATGCCGGGTTTGAGCTCGAGGCCCGGGTCTCCTGCGACCCGCACCTTGACTGCATAGACCAGCTTCACGCGCTCTTCACTGGTCTGAACGGTCTTGGGCGTGAACTCCGCTGCCGAGGCGATGAACACGACCTCGCCGCCATAGGTCTTGCCGGCGAAGCTGTCCGCGGTGATCGTGGCCTTGGCACCCAGGCGGACCTGGCCGATGCGGTTCTCCGGCACGTAGATGCGTACCCAGCGATCGTCCGGGTTCATCAACGTCAACACCGGTGCGCCGGGTGCGATGGTTTCGCCAGGTTCGCGGTGGCGGACCGTGATGATGCCGCCGAAAGGCGCATAAACCACCATGTTGGCCAAGGTTGCGTCGATCGGTTTGACGGCCGCTTCGGCCTGCGCCACCTGCGCGCGCTGCACCTCGATCTTCTCGCGCCGGGTGCCCGCTTCCAGCATGCGAAGCTGCTGCCGCGCCTGCTCGTGCTGGCTGGTTGCCACGTCGAAGGTCATGCGCGCCTTGTCCAGGCTCTCGGCGCCGACGGCGCCACCTTCGAACAGGCGCTTGGCGCGTTCCACGTCGCGCCGCGTGTCGGCCAGCCGGTCGGCGGCGACGGCGAGCGCGGCCCGACCCTGCGCGACCTCTTCGCCGCGAAATCCACTTTGCAGCTCACGCAGCACGGCCTGCGCGGCAACGGTCTGGGCCAGTGCCTGGTCGCGTCGCGCCAGCATTTCAGTGCGGTCCAATCGGCCCAGTTCGTCGCCTGCCTTGACCGTCTCACCTTCGCGCGGCTTGATCGACTCGATGCGGCCAGCGCTCTGGAATCCGAGCTGGGCTTCGGTGGCCTCGACCGTGCCGGAGGCGATCAAGCCCGTCTCGCCGCGGTCGAGAAAGCGGGGTGCGAACAGGAACGCAAGGCCGGCGACCGCCGCGAGTGCAGCGATGATCAGGGTCAGCTTCACGATCCGCGCGGTATTTGAAGTCGGTTTCATCGCTTGCTGCGCTCCTCGGTACTGTTGGCGTCCGGTGTTCCGGTGTCCGGCGCCACCAGCGTTGCGACGCGCTCCGGGCTCAGCGCACCGGTGGCGCGCAGCAGGCCGAAGCGGGTGGTGATCAGGTCGAACTGGGCCTGGAGGCGATCGGCCTGCGCGCCGAGCAGCGCCGTCTCGGCACTCAGTACATCGGTCACCAGACCCACGCCTTGTTCGAGCTTGAGTGCCTCGATCGCCAGCGCCTCGCTCGCTTCGGCGATCCCGGTCGCTGTCACGCGCAGGCGCGACCCGGCTTCGGCGTGTGCGTTCCAGGCGTCTTCGACCTGTTTGTCGACCTCCAGCTGCGTCTGTTGCGCCGCCAATTCGGCCTGGCGGCGGGCGATCGCCGCCTCGTCGAGCCGCGTGCGGCGCACGCCGCCATCGAACAACGGGATACTGAGTTGAACGCCGATGCTCCAGTCGTTATAGAAGCGGGCGTTGCTGCCGGCTCGTTCGTACAGGCCGCTGACGAGTGAAACCGACGGACGCTGTTCGCCGCGTGCGATTTCTTCCTTCGCCAGGCCGGCGGAACTTTGTCGCTGGGCAATCTGCAATTCGGGGCGTTGCGCCCTGGCCTGCAACCGCAGTTGATCGAGGTCCTCGGCCGACGCCCTGGCAGCTACATAGCGCGTCAGCGTCGGTGTTTGCACTGGGCGCGGGACACCCGTCAGTTGATAGAGCAGCGTCCAGGCCTCACGGCCGCGGTTCTCGATCTGCAATCGGTCGTGGCGCGCCTTGGTCAAGAGCGTGGTGATCCTGAGTTGATCGAGCTTGCCGGTCTTGCCGGTGTCGCGCAACAGGGTGGCACGCTGCAGCTGGGCTTCGAGCGACGCGATACGCGCCGCATAAACCTGCACCAGCGCGTCGAGTTGCTGGATCTTGAAGTAGACGGAACTGACGTTGAAAGTGAGTTCCTGGGTGCCCAGGCGCTCACGCTCGCGCGCAATCTGCTGCCCGAGGTCAGCCAATACGATGCCCTGCGCGAGCCTGCCGCCCGTGTACAGCGGCAGCTTGAGCGTCAATCCCAGATCGACGATCGTGTTGTCCAGCGGCGGAAACACGCCTGCTTCGCGAATGCCGTGGACGAAGGTGGGATAGCCGTAGCGCGTCGCGCTGGCGCTGGCATCGAGCGTTGGGCTCTTGGCAGCGCGAGCCGCCGCCATCCCTGCACCCGCACGGTCGATTTCGAGCCGCTGCGAAAGCTGTTGCGGGTTCTGCGCCAGGGCTTGCTGGATCGCGTCGGTCAGGCTCAGCGTTGCCGTCTGTGCGGTGCTTGCCTGCGCCGTGAAGGCAAGCATGCAAGCGGCCAGCAGGTGCCGCAAGTTGCCGATGAGCCGGGGACTCATGATGCGCGCTTCCTCGCGCCTTGAGGGTCGTCAGCTGCAGCTGATGCGGCGCTGGAGTTCGCAATGCCGCGCCGATAGATGGCAAATGCACCCGGCGCGCAGGCGCGCACGCTGTCCAGTTTGCCGCCGATCATGGCCTGCATCACCAAGCCCTGGACCATGCCGATGAACAAGGTCGCTGCAGTCGTTGCATCGACGTGCCCCTCGATCTCGCCTTGCGCCTTGCCTTGTTCAATGAGGAACTGCAGCCGTTCGCCATAGCGGCGCATCAACTCCTGCGCCATTCGCTTGGCCGGCGTGAGCCCCGCGCGTTGCAGCTCACCGAACATCATGCGCGGCACGCCTGGGTGCCTGGCCACGAAGTCGATGTGCGCCATGAATACGGCCTCCAATGCGGCCAGAGGCGACGCGGCAGCCTGCGCGGCCCGATCTGTGCGGCTGAGCAGCCGCTCGCTGACCCAGCCGATCACGGCTTCCCAGATCGCGTCCTTGGACGCGAAGTGCCGGAACAGCGCTCCTTGCGTCAGGTTCATCCGTTCGGCAATCGCCGTGGTCGTGATCTCGCTGGGATCGCACTCCGCGGCCAGCGCCACGACCGACTCAATCGTGGCGGAGCGGCGTTCGTCGGCGGGAAGGCGTGTGGCTTCGGTGGTCATCTTGGTATCCTGAGCGTAGTAAGTATGTTATTACTAACTGAGTTTTCCGAGTTGCGGGAGTGGTCTTGCGTTGCGTTCTATCAAGCTTCAGGTGGCCTGTGTCGGTTTCCCTTCAAGCTGTCACTTTCGCTCTTTCATGTTGTCACCGAGTCATTGAGCAGGTCTCACGTTTCTCGGGCCTGGGAAGAGGAGCGCACGCTCACATAGTGATTCAGGGCCATGGCGACAGTACGGGCCGTTTTGCTCCTTTCATTTGGCACAACCTTGCATTTGACCCCTTCAATCTGTCACCATCTGCGAAGCGGAGTGCGAGGCTGCCGAGATGGGTCACTTTCACGCGATACCTGACGCTGTAGCTGTCGCTGCTGACCGGCTGGTCGCAGTCGTGCGCGTGGGTAACGACGGCGGTGTCGTCGTCCGCGATCTGGCCAACGGCGAGTTGTCCACCATCTCCGCCTCGGAACTCAGTGCGCCGCCGGCGCTCTCAGACCCGGCCATCGCGCCTGTGCTTTCCCTCGTGCGAGCGACTGACGCCCAATGGCAGCGGGCCCGGCGCCGCGAAGCGGTCATCGCCGAATTGTTGAACGCCAACGATCTCGTCAACCATGTGACCCGCGCATCTGCCGGGCTTGGTGTCTCCCGCCGTACCGTCTTCCGATGGCTTGCCGCCTACCGCGACGCGCCGCAGACATCTTCGCTGCTGGCACGCCCGCGCGGCACGCCGGCCGGCGCGCGCCGCATCGATACGCACCTTGAGCAGCTCATCGCAGAAGTCATCCGAGACGTGTATCTCACCAAGGTGAGGGCCAAGAAGGAAGAAGTGGTTCGGCAGGTAGGCCTGCGCTGTGCGTCTGAACGACTAGTGCCACCATCACGCAAGGCCATCCTCGCCTGCACTTCGTCGCTGCACCCACCGGCCAGCGCGCTGGTAGTCACGACGACGTTGCAGCGCTTGAACAGGTCGTCGACTTCGCCCACGGTTGTGGGACGGCGCTCCAGTATCCCGACGATGGGCCGCAGCACGCCCGCGCCAAGCAAGACGGAACGCGGATCCTTGAGGATGCCCAGCGAATAGAACTTGAGCGCCAACTGGGTTCGCAACGCGTCGGTGGGCACGACCACCATCACTCGTGTGCAACGCGCTGATATGAGCGCCGCCAACATCGTCTCGGTCTTGCCCGTCCCCGTCGGCATGACGATGGTGGCCACGTCATCCTTGGTCGTCCAGTGGGCATGGATGGCATGGAGCGCACCGAGCTGAGGCCGGCGGAGGCCGACCTGCCCTTCGTGCAGCTGGCCTTCGCCAATGAAATTGAACGCGGCGAACCAAGTGTCGCGCGCTTGCGCTGGACTCAGGACGCTATCGACGTCCGGGTGATAGATCCACTTGCTCCCGCTCAGGTCCGCGTCCGATGCGCCGCCGGCCAAATCACCGAGCAGCACGGGTCCATCGCTGGGCATCTGTTCCCGCGTGGGGTAAGCGTCCGGCCAAGTCATCTTGACGCCGGCCGTCTGCCTGCTGTCGCTGTTCAGGAAGCGGTCGACCAGCGGTGCGGGAGTAACTCGTCGATGCGGTTGGCCGGGTGCGTCGGCAGGCGCTCAAGGACGTCCTTGAAGTACGCGAAGGGTTCGTGCCCGTTGATGCGCGCCGAGTGCAGCAGGCTCATGATGGCCGCCGCACGCTTGCCCGCCCGCAGACTGCCAGCGAACAGCCAATTCGCCCGTCCGAGGGCGATCGGCCTGATGTGGTTCTCCACCCAGTTGTTGGAGATGGGCACGTCACCGTCGTTGACGAAGCGCGTGAGTTCGGCCCAGCGCTTGAGGCTGTAGTCGATGGCCTTGATCGTGGCCGAGCCAGGCGGCACCAACTGCCGCTGCGCCAGCAGCCAGCGATGGAAGACAGCCAGCACCCGTCGTGACTTGCGCTGGCGTGTCCGTTGTCGCTCGTCGCTGGGCAACTCCTCGATCTCGCGCTCGATCCTGAAGAGGCACTGGTGGTACCTCAGTGCCTTGCGGCCCACCTCGCTGCGGTGGTTGGCCCACAGGTCGTTGAACTTCCTGCGGGCATGCGCCTTATGCCGAGCACCACATAAGGCGCATTATCCCGAGCGCTGTTTTATCTGGGGAAGAAGTGCTCCCGACCTGGACTGTCGGGGCGATTCGATGACCTGGTCACCAGATAAGAATCGACGGTCAGAGAGAGCGCAAGAACGCGAGCAGGTCGGCCTTGGGCTTCCAGGCCTTGGTGTTTGCCGGCTCGATGCCCGCTTTCTTCCAGAACGCCTGCATGGCGTCGCGCTTCATCTGCAGATTGGTCGTGATGTAGCGCCCCGTCGTCGCCACACTGGCATGTC
>Ga0209480_10000265_pt1 | contig 45603 bp, 35 predicted proteins | sample JI61114C2DNA_FD_187501 | JGI IMG/M metagenome (GOLD analysis project Ga0209480, IMG submission 187501) | Wastewater effluent complex algal communities from Wisconsin, to seasonally profile nutrient transformation and Carbon sequestration -... | ecosystem: Engineered > WWTP > Effluent > Algae...
GATTTCACCTTCGCGCCCGAAAAGGACGGCGCGCTGGTGGCCAACCGCGTGATGGGTGGCAAGCGGCCTTTGTCGTCCATGTCGCCCACGATCGTGTTTGACCGCGATGGCCGGGCGGTTCTTACCCTTGGTTCTGCGGGCGGCAAGCGTATCATCATGCATGTCACCAAAACGCTTGTCGGCGTGCTCGATTTCGGCCTGCCGCTGGATCAGGCCATTGCGCTGCCCAATATCTATTTCGGGCAAGGCGAACTGCAGGTGGAAGAGGGCAGCGCGCTAGCCCCGATGGTCGATACGCTTTCGGCTTATGGGCAAAAGGTCCGGGCATCCGATCTAGGATCCAAGGTCAATGGGGCACAATGGGGCGCAGATGGATGGACCGGCGCGTCCGATCCGCGTAGCGAAGGCACCTCGGCCACATTGGATGCAAAGGGCAAGGTTACCGTCTCCGCACCCAAAATGGCCCCTGCCGCACCTACGGCAAGCGTGCATTGATGCTGTTTAAGACGAAAGCCTGATTGCGCTACACGGCGGGCCGCGCTAGCAACGGCGTCGTGGTTGAGGTTCGAAAAGGGCCGGCCGGAATAGTCCGAGGAGAGAATTGTGGCTGCCGAACAATTTGACGATTTTGACAGCTTTCCCAATCTGGTGTCGATGTTCCTTGCGCGGGCGCGCTACCGCGGCGATGCGCCGTTCCTGTGGGCGAAAAAGGAAGGCGGCTGGCAATCGCTGAGCTGGGCCGAAACCGCCCGTCAGGTGGCCGGATTTGCCAAGTCGCTCCGCCAGCTCGGGCTGCAAAAGGGCGACCGTGTCATGCTGGTGTCCGAAAACCGGCCCGAATGGTGCATCGCCGATCTAGGGATCATGGCAGCCGGATGCGTTACCGTGCCCACTTACATCACCAATACCGAGCGTGATCATCAGCATATTTTGGACAATAGCGCCTCGCGCGCTGTGGTTGTGTCGACCGCAAAGCTTGCCAAGACGCTGTTGCCTGCGGCGATCCGGTCGTCCGAAGCCGAATTCATCATTGGCATGGAGCCGCTACAGGCAACGCAGCAGGGACAGTTGTCGGTCCACAACTGGCACGACATGGTCAACGGTACCGACGCCGATGTGCGCGCCACCGAGGCGGCGATGGCGACCGTCACCCGCGACGACCTCGCCTGTATCATCTACACCAGCGGCACCGGCGGAGCCCCGCGCGGCGTGATGCAGCAGCATGGCGCAATCCTGCACAATGCCGACGGCGCAGCAACGGTCCTGCGCGAAGATTTCGGACTGGATGAGGAAGAGGTTTTCCTCTCCTTCCTGCCGCTCAGCCATGCCTATGAACATTCCGGCGGGCAATTTCTGCCCATCGGCGTCGGCGCGCAAATCTATTATTCGGAAGGGCTGGAAAAGCTCGCCTCCAATATCGAAGAAACCCGCCCGACGATCATGGTCGTCGTCCCGCGCCTTTTCGAAGTGCTGCGCCAGCGGATGATCAAGGCGGTCGAAAAGCAGGGTAAATTCCCCAACTATCTGCTCGACAAGGCGCTGACCATTGGCGAGCGCGATTATAAGGGCAACAAACGCCTGCGCGACGCGCCGATGCGCGTGCTGTTGTCGCGGACAATCAAGCCCAAAATCCAGGCGCGCTTTGGCGGGCGGATGAAGGCCATGGTATCGGGCGGCGCGCCGCTGAACCCCGATATCGGCGTGTTCTTCCAGTCGTTGGGCATCACCCTTTTGCAGGGCTATGGCCAGACCGAAGCGGGTCCGGTGATCAGTTGCAACCGTCCGAGTGTCGGTTTGAAAATGGATACCGTTGGACCTCCACTCAAAAACACTGAAGTCAAAATTGCCGAAGATGGCGAGATTCTCGTGCGCGGGCCGCTGGTCATGCGCGGCTATTGGCGGAACAAGACCGAGACCGATCGCGTCATTATCGACGGTTGGCTGCACACGGGCGATATCGGCCATATTGATGAAAAGGGCCGGATTGCGATTACCGACCGCAAGAAAGACCTGATCGTCAATGACAAGGGCGACAATATCGCACCTCAAAAGGTGGAAGGTATGCTGACGCTGCAACCCGAAATCCTGCAGGCGATGGTGTCTGGGGACAAGCGGCCCTATATTGTCGGCCTGATCGTACCTGACCCCGAATGGACGCTGGACTGGTGCCGGGCGCAGGATATCAAATGCGACTTTGCCGACCTCAATGACAACCCGCAATATCGCTCGGCACTACGTGCCGCTGTTGACCGGGTGAATGCGGATTTGTCGGTGACCGAAAAGGTCCGCCAGTTTGAACTGACCGACGAACCCTTCACCATCGAAAATGGCGAAATGACCCCGAGCATGAAGATCCGCCGCCACGTCATCCGCGAACGCTATGCGGCGCGGGTGAATGGGATGTATAAGGATTAAGGGTAGGGGAATGCTAAAACTTCCCTCTCCCCTTTAGGGGAGAGGGATGGTTTCATCCCAAGACGCAAACTGCACGGATAACTCTCGCAACTGCCATTATCCAAAAGCGTCACCCTGAACCAAGTTCAGGGTGACGGATTTAGTGTGAAAGCGTCAAAACTGCGGGGACAGTCCCTTCAGGCACTGTCCTCGCAAATTAATCACTGCGCTGCTTTTTCATCCAGCCATGCCGATGTTTCGGTCCGGATCCGTGGTTGCGACTTGATGCGGGTCTGGATCGCGGCAACGGCCTGATCGACGGGTTTGCGGGATTCCGGTGAGAGATAGGCTTTGGCATAAGCTTCCAGCTTGCCAATCATCGCGGGATCGCTGGAGCCATAGCCAAGGCCCGGAATGAATTCCGACTTGGACGACACATCAACCAGAGCCTCCACCGCCTCCCGGTTCGCCAGCGCGAAATCGACGGCCAGATCGGGATGGTCACCCGATACGCCATTGATGATCGCGGCGCTCAGCGTGGAGCCCGGCTCCTTGGTCAGGGCGAGCGCGAGCGCCTGTTTTGCAAGGGCCGTGTCGCGGGCCGAGCCCAGCAAGCGGTACATGCTCGACTTTACGAGAAAACTTTCCGCCGTCTGGCCCAGCTTGCGCATCTTGTCCCAGTCCGCCTGATCTGCATTTTGTGCAATCACGCCCAGCCATGTTGTGCGTAGCGGACCATCCAGTGCTGCCGGGTTGGTTTCCAGTTCGGCGAAAAGCCGCTTGGCTTCGGCCACGACCGCTGGATCGCCCATATAGCCCAAGGTGCTGATCAGCGAGCTACGCAGATTGGCGTCCAAGGTGCTGTCGGACGGGCTCTGCTTATAGCCAAGCTTGGCGAGTGCGGGGCCAAAACGGTTGCTGGCCAGCTTCGCGAGCTTGGCTTGGCGTGCCGGATCTTTCTCATACAAGCCGTACAGATAGCCATAGGTGGACACATTATCCTCGGTCACCCGCTGGCTGGTGTCGGATGGCACCGCATCCACCAGATTCAACGCCGTGCGTACCGGCTGATATTCGTTGAAGGCGAGGCTTTGGCTGTCGTTCAGCAATCCGAGCTGGTCGATTGCGGGAAGCTTTGCGAAATCCTTCTGCAAGGCGGCCATCATATCGGGTTGGTAGAGTACCCGGTAATAGCCGCTTTGTCCGGCGTTCACGATGAAGGCGCCGCAGCCAGCGAGTTGCAGCGATCCGCTACCGTTCGAAATGACGGTCTTGCTGGCCGCTTGTCCGATGACTTGTGCGATGACCGGCACGTTCCAGCGTTGTGGTTTTGCCGATGTTTCGGCCTTGCGATCCCGCGAAAACTCGCTTTGGGTCAGGGTCAGCAGGGTCGAACCATTCACGCATTTTGCCGACTTCACTTCAAGCAAGGGAACGCCCGGCTGTTTGGTGAAATCATGGGCTATTTTGACCAGACCCTTGGCGCCTGCCGCTTCCACCGCGTTCCACAGATCGTCCGTGCGCGTGTTGGCATAGGCGTGCTTCTTCATGTAGGCACGCAGGCCGTCGCGCCAGATTGTCTCACCGGCATAGGCCTCCAGCATGGTGATGACGGCTTCGCCCTTTTGGTAGGTAATCGTATCAAATGCCTGGCTGGTCTGTTCAACGGTGGAGATTTTCTGGATCACCGGATGGGTGGTCACATAGGCGTCGAGGCCCATGGCCCCTTCGCGGCCGTTCACACGGTCCAGTTCGCTTTGCCAGTCGGGATTGAAATGGGCGGTTGCCTTGCTTTCCATCCAGCTTGCAAAACCTTCGTTCAGCCACAGATCGTCCCACCAGGCCATGGTGACCAGATTGCCGAACCATTGGTGGGCGATTTCATGCGCATCGGTCGAGAAAATTCCCTGACGCGTGCGGGCGCTGGTGATTTTGGGGTCGTTCAGCAGGACGCGTTCAAAGGTGAAGATCGCACCCCAATTTTCCATCGCGCTGAAAAACTGGCTTTGTCCCGGGCCAGCGACATTGTCCAATTTGGGCAGCGGGTAGGGGGTGTCGAAATAGTCGTTATAATAGGCCACCAATTTGGCCGAGGCATCCAGCGCATATTGGCCTTTCGGGCCATTGCCCTTGCCAACCACAACGCCGACTTCGGTGGGTCCTACCTGTTTGGTGATGCGGTCGAACTCGCCCAAACCGAAGAACAGCAAATAGGTCGACATTTTGGGCGATGTGCCGAAACGGACTTCGGCCAAACCATTGCCAATGTCGCGGCGGGCGGCGACGGGCATGTTGCTGACCGCCATTTGCTCCGCTGGCACTGTCGCGGTCAGGTCAAAGGTTGCCTTGTAGTTCGGCTCATCCCAGCTTGGCACGAAGCGGCGGGCGTCGGGTGCCTCGAACTGTGTGAACAGCGCGCGCTTTTCTGCGCCTTGCGGGTCCTTATAATCCAATGCGAACAGGCCGTTTGCCTGTTGCAGGATCTTGCCCGAATAATCGATGTTCAGCGTATAGCGACCGGCAGGGAGCTTCTTGCCGAAGGCGATGGTCGCAGTTTGTGCCGCTGCATTGACTGTGGTGGTGGCAGGCATCGCGGCGGCGCGGCCTTTGGCGATGGTTACACGGCGAAAGTCGATGTCCGCGGCGTTGAGCGTGACGCTGTCGCCGGGGGTCTTCAGCAGGAATTCGATGAGGACATTGCCATCAAAGCTGAGCTTTTCGGCATTGGGTGTCACCGTGATGCTATAGTGCAGCGGGGCTGCATTGCGGGGCAATTGCGACGGCACCTCGGTCGCGGCGCTTTTTGCAGGCGCGGCCAATGTGGTGTTGACCGGCGCCAAGGCCAGCAAGGCAGCCGACGCTGCGAGTGAAATATGTACTTTCATTTTTTGCTCCCCGAAACGGATGGGCTTCAGTTCTTCTGAGCCCAGATTAGGAATTCGATATTGCCTTGCGGCCCTGTTATCGGGCTGGTTGTCAGGCCGCGTACAGTCCAGTTTTTTTCGACCAACCACATCTGGACTTCGGCACACACGCGCGCATGTATGGCCTCGTCGCGCACGACGCCCCCTTTTCCGACTTCGCCGCGCCCGGCCTCGAACTGCGGCTTGATGAGGGCGATGATCTGCGCACCGGTTTTGGCGAAAGTCAGCGGGGTTTCCAATACCTTGGCGAGGCTGATGAAACTGGCGTCGCACACGATGATATCGATGGGTTCGGGAATATGGCTTTCGGTCAAGATCCGGGCGCTGGTCTGCTCATGGACGATGACGCGCTCGTCCTGCCGCAATTTCCACGCAAGCTGGTTCGTGCCGCTGTCCACGGCGTAAACACGCGCGGCACCGTTGGTCAGCAGCACATCGGTGAAGCCGCCGGTTGATGATCCGACATCCATCGCGACCGCATCGGTGACGTCGATCGCAAATTCGTCGAGCGCGTGGGCAAGCTTGATGCCGCCGCGCGAGACCCAGGGGTGGTCGCTGCCCTTCACCTGCAACGGGGCATCTTCGGCGACCTGCTGCCCGGGCTTTTGCGCCTTTACGTCGCCGATGAAGACATGCCCTGCCATCACCAGGGCCTGGGCACGCGTTTTGCTGTCCGCCAGATTGCGGTCGACGATGAGTTGATCCAAGCGTATTTTTTTCGTCGCCATGTCGCAGGGCGCTAGCGGAATGGAGTGCTTTTGGCCATAAGCTGTGGAGATGAAGCTTCATTATCCCCTGTGCGCCAGTCTGCTCGCCCTTGCGGCCTGCTCGCCGCCACCACCCGCCCCGCCGCCTGCGCCTGTCGTAAAGCCCGCGCCGGTGGTGGCACCCGCCCCGCCACCGCCGCGTCTTTCGGGCAACTGGCTGGATTGGCCCCTTGCGGCTGGCGACTGGGTCTATCGCCGGGATGAGCGGGGATCGCTCGCCTTGTTCGGGCCGACGGGGCAGAATGCAACGGTGACTTTGCGCTGCGACACCACGCGCCGCCGCCTATATCTTGCGCGCGCAGGCTCGGGTTCTGCGGGCCGGATGACGGTGCGGACGAGCTCGACGCTGAAAGAATTTGCGGCCAGCCCGACCGGCGCGACACCGGCCTATCTTGCCACCGAAATCCTGCCGACCGACCCGATCCTCGACGCCATGGCGTTCAGCCGGGGGCGTATCGCGCTTGAGGTGGATGGGCAGCAACCGATAGCGATCCCGTCCTGGACCGAAATCACGCGAATTGTGGAAGATTGCAGAGCCTGAGGGCTTCGACGCAGAACCCCAATGTTTGACGGAAAAAAAATTTAATACAAGACTTGTTTGCAAACTTTGTTTGATTCAGTTTCAGAGTCGCGGAGGGCAGATATATGTTTGAAGCAAGCAATTTCCATTCAACGAAAGGAGGTGATCCGATGTCTCATGGTTCAGTTAAGAGGTCGGGCAAATCCGTTCGGGAGATCGGCCGCTGATCCAATCAGCGATGCCGGTCACGGCATGAAAGCAACTTCCGGCAGCGGCACATCCGACCGCTGACCCATGTTTAAGGGCCGTTGGAGCAACTCCAACGGCCCTTTTCTGTGTCCCATATGCCGTTGGTCGAAAGAATGCTGGAATTTGCGCGGGCAACACCTACATCAACCCTATAGTTCAAGGGGTAGTGTATGACGTTTTTGCGGATCAGCTGGAAAATCATTGTCGGTTTGAAGGACCTGTTGGTGCTTTTGCTGCTCCTGCTGTTTTTCGCGTTGCTGTTTGCCGCGCTCAGCGCCAGCCCCAATCCCGGCATGGTGCGTGAAGGCGCGCTCTGGCTGAAGCTGGACGGTGTTGTCTCCGAACAGCCCGCCGAGGTCGATCCCCTGACCGCGTTGACGTCCACCGCCATGCCGGTGAGCGAGATCCGGCAGCGCGATATCATCCGCTCCCTGAAAATCGCGGAAAGCGACAAGCGTATCAAGGCCGTGGTGCTGGATATGGACCGCTTCATGGGCGGCGGACAGGCGAGCCTTTCGGCGATTGGCGACAGCCTCGACGCCGTCAAAAAGGCGGGCAAGCCGGTCTACGCCTTTGCCACCGCCTATACCGACGACAGCTACCAACTGGCCGCCCATGCCACGCAGGTCTGGATGGATCCGCTTGGCGGCGCGATGCTGACCGGCCCCGGCGGGTCGCAGCCTTATTATAAGGGCTTGCTCGACCAATTGGGTATCAAGGCCAATATCTACCGCGTCGGCACCTTTAAGAGCGCAGTTGAACCCTATATGCGGTCCGACCAGTCGCCGGAATCGAAAGAGGCCATCAAGGGCGTCTATGACGAGATCTGGGGCCAGTGGAAGGCCGACGTGGCGAAGGCACGGCCACAGGCACAGATTAATGGCCTATTGAACGACCCCGCAGGATCGGTCGAAGGCGCGCGTGGAAATCTCGCGCAGCTCGCCGTTTCGAGCAAGCTGGTCGACAAATTGGGTGACCGCATCGCGTTCGGCAAATTTATCGCCACCAAGGTTGGTCCCGACGAAAAGAAAACGACCGGCGGTTTCTCCGCAACGCCTATGGATGCGCTGCTTGCAAGCTATGGCCCCCCAAGCGCCGGAAAGCAGATTGGCGTGGTGACCATTGCCGGCACTATTGTCGATGGCGAAGCAGGTCCGGGCACCGCGGCGGGTGATACCATCAGCGGCCTGATTTACGATGCGATCGACAATAAGGATTTGCAGGCGCTCGTTGTCCGCGTGGATTCCCCCGGCGGATCGGTGACCGCATCGGAGAAAATCCGTCTCGCCATCGAAGCGGCCAAGGCGAAGGAAATTCCCGTGATCGTATCGATGGCCAACCTCGCGGCCAGCGGCGGTTATTGGGTATCCTTGCCCGCCGATGTCATCTTTGCCGAACCATCGACCATTACCGGCTCTATCGGCATCTTCGGCGTTATTCCGAGTGCGCAGGCCGGCCTTGCCAAGATCGGCGTTAACGCCGACGGCGTGAAAACTACGCCGCTATCAGGCGAGCCTGATGTGCTGGGTGGTTTCAGCCCCGAATTCGACCGCGTCGCGCAAAGCGCCATCGAAAATGGCTACCGTGAATTCATCACCCGTGTGGCGACCGCCCGCAAAAAGACGCCTGAACAGGTCGATGCCATTGCGCAAGGCCGCGTCTGGGCCGGTGGCACCGCACGGCAGATCGGTCTCGTGGACCGCTATGGCGGCATGGACGATGCCCTGGCCGAAGCGGCGAAACGCGCCGGATTGAAGGCCGACGGCTGGCACGCCGTCTACATTGAGCCACAACCCAGCTTTGCAGGATCGCTCCTCGGCGGCTTGATGCCCAAGCGGGCGAGCGTTGCTGCGCCCATGGATGTCTTCGCCCAAGCCGCATGGCAGCAGCAATTGTTCGTGCAGCGCGTGGCTGCCGATCTCGACATGCTGACCGGCGTCAAAGGCGTGCAGGCACGTTGTCTGGAATGCGCCGACTTTACGCCGCCGACCACGCCAAAGGCGGACGGCGGCTGGTTGTCGGTACTGGCGAAGCTCTTCGCTTAGGCCTTAACGGCGCAAATCAGGCCGGATGAGCTCACGACCCCGAGAATCTCGGGGTCTTGGAGCGACTTGGTGCGCTTCAGAAATTCGTCCACCGAAAGCTTGCGCACATCCTTGTTGCGCAGCTTTTTAAGGCCGGACAGCTTGTTGAGCTGGATCAGCGACAGACGGTCGACCATGCGGTCGGCCATGCACGAGGCGATGGGCTTGGAAAGTCCTGCGTCCATCAACGCCGTGCGCACCCGCGTTTCCGGCGTGGCGCAGGCGGATAAGGCCAGCACCGATACGGCGACGAGTGCACTCCGCATCATACGCCATGTTCCTTGGCGCGCGCGACGCAATCCATGATGATGCGTTTCGCGTCCTTTTCGTCGCCCCAGCCGTTGAGCTTTGCCCATTTGCCGGGTTCAAGGTCTTTATAATGGGTGAAGAAATGCTCGATCTGTTGCAGCACAATAGGCGGCATATCCTTATAGGTCACGACGTCCGCATAATAAGGGAAAGTCGCATTGACGGGCACGCAAAGCAGCTTTTCATCGCCGCCCTTGTCATCTTCCATCATCAGCACGCCAATCGGGCGGCATTTGACCACGGCACCGGCAACGATCGGCGAACGCGCGACGACCAAAGCGTCCAGCGGATCGCCATCTTCACCCAGCGTGTGCGGTACAAAGCCATAATTGGCGGGGTAGCGCATTGGGGTGTGCAGGAAACGGTCGACGAACAGGGCACCCGATGCCTTGTCGAATTCATACTTCACCGGCTCTCCGCCAATGGGAACTTCGATCAGGACGTTCAGGCTTTCGGGAACATCGTCGCCGGCAGGGATAAGGTCGATACGCATGGGAGAATGCTTTCTTCGGTTATTTGTTAGGACGCCGCGGGGCAAGCAACCGGTCTATCGCCGTTTCGCCCTTGCCCGCAGATTCGAGGTGCGGATAGCGCAAGCCGCCTGAATAGGCGATGTCTATTTGTTCAAAACGCTTGTTACGTTCGACGATCAGCCGGATCGGCGTCTTGCCATCCTTGGCCGCCGTAACCGCTTCGGTCAGCCGGTCTTTGGTAAAGCCCATGCCGCCTACGGCCAAAATCTTGGCGCCATTGACGATATCGGCCTTGAATGCCGGGCCATTCCACATGACCGAAGTGACCTTGCCTTCCTTGTCGACAGTCAGGCCGAGCGAGTGGGTGAGGTCGGTGCTGCCGCCATCTTTCATCCGGTCGCGGTCGAAAATATTCGGTTCTTCTTTCCAGACCAGCTTGTACCCGCCCTTTTCAAAGCCCGTCAGCGGGGCAGGTTGCCCGGGTTTGCGCAATTTGGCGTCAAGGAAGGTCGCCCAGTCATAGGGCTGCACCGCATTCAGGGTGCGGACGACTTCGTCGAAATCATAGGTCAGCACGCCCCAATCGGCATCGCGTACGCCGAAAAAGGCTTTGGCAAAATCGTCGAGCGATTTGCTGCCCTTGGACAATTCCCGAATGGTCATGTCGGCGGCAAGCCAGATCAGCGAGCCTTCATTATAATAATCTTCACCGCGCGCATGGCTGGAAAAGGGTTTGGGCTTGCGGGCACCGAAAATCGGATCATGCGTGGTATCTTCGACCGAACGCCAGTCGCGGCCGGGTTGTTCGGCATAGAAACCAGCATAGCGGGCCCACTCGGCCAATACCATTTCCTTGGTCTGCAAGCCGGAACGGGCAGCAAGGACGAGATCCCAATAGCTGGTCTGCCCTTCATAGACCCACAGCAGATTGTCGCGCATCGGGGTCGAATAATTGGGCGTCCACATTTCGGACGGACGGCGGAATTTGCCGTTCCAGCTATGTGTCAGTTCATGGGGCAACAGGCCGCGTTCCGAACCATTGTCGGCCCATTTGGTGAAATAGTCGGTGTCGCGGCTGTTTTCCGAACTGCGATGATGCTCCAGCCCGATGCCGCCCAATTCGTCGGTCAGCGCCAGCAAAAATTCATAGCGGTCGAAATGTTTGGACCCGAACAGTACCAAGGCTTCGTCGACCAGCGCCTTGTGCGCGGCAATATGCTCCGGCTTTGCATCCAGATATTTGGCTTCATCCGCCCAGACATTCAGCGTCACCTTATTGCCCAGATCCCATTTGCGATAATGGGGTCCGGCAAACATCGGGCTGTCCACTAATGTTTCATAACTGGTCGTCGCATAGTCGATGCGGTCGCCCGTTATCTTGCCGCCATCCAGGGCCGCAACGCCGGTCCAGCCGGACGGAAGGGTGATCGAAGGCTTCACCTCGATAGCGCGCGTGAAGTGACCGGCGGGATAGAGCGACACCTGCTCCCATTGCACATTCATCATCGCGGGCGTGACAACAATGCGTCCTTCGCTTTCGCGCACGGGGGATGTGAACTGGAATTCTACGTCGACCGACTTCGTTCCGGCGGGGGTATCGACATGGAAGGCGTAGACTTCAACCGGATCGCGCGTCCATTCGAGAAGCTTGCCGCCTGCACGGACCTTGAGCCCCGTCATTTCGGCCAAGGCGCCGCGCGGGCCATGCTTGCCCGGCAACCATTGGGGATAGAGCAGCGTCAGCGGCTTGCCCGCCTCGACCGGGATGGTTTGCTTCACGCGGAAAATCGCCCGCGCAACATCGGTCGCATCCACCTCCAGCACCATAGGCGCGGGCAGGGGACGGTCTTCGGGTTCGGGCACCCGATCGACAATCGGCACCGGTTGCGGTGCGCTTTTCTGGGCGTAAGCCGCGGAAGCAAGGCTGGAGGAAAGGGCGAGTGCGGCAAGTGCGCGCGTCAATGTGCGTGAATTCATGGACGCGGGTTTTGGCGGATGTGATTGCGGGCGTCCAGTGGAATGTTAGGGAGGGGGCTCGTCAGAAGACGAGGCACTGGCCTCTCCCCTTTAGGGGAGAGGTACGCAGTCTTATGGCTTTAGCCATTAGACGGAGTGGGAGGGGAAGGTGGCGCATCGCCTTCACCGTCGGAGCCCCTCTCCAACTCCGCCTAGGCCTGTCGGCCAAGGCTCCGTATCCTCTCCCCTGAAGGGGAGAGGGGAAGACGCGTTTGAGGACTGTCCCCAACCTCTGCAGAAACCAAAGCACTATTCCCCTCTCCGGCAATTGGCGCTAGGGCGCTTGCCGATGGCAAAGATACAGACCCCGCAGCCCGTTCGTGGCACCCAGGATATGTTCGGTGAAACCGAGGAACGCTTCGCGCATGTCGTGGCGACCTTTGAACGGGTGCGGCGGCTTTACGGGTTCAAGGGCCTGCAATTGCCGGTGATCGAGCCGACCGCCGTGTTTTCCCGCAGTCTGGGTGAAGCGACGGATGTCGTTTCCAAGGAAATGTACAGCTTCGAAGATCGCGGCGGGGATTCCATCACGTTGCGGCCCGAATTTACCGCAGGCATTGCGCGCGCCTATCTGACCAATGGCTGGCAGCAATATGCGCCGATGAAGCTGTCGGTGCATGGTCCGCTGTTCCGCTACGAGCGCCCGCAAAAGGGCCGCTATCGCCAATTTCACCAGATTGACGCGGAAATCATCGGCGCGGCGGAACCTGCCGCCGATGTCGAATTGCTTGTCATGGCGGACCAGTTGCTCAAGGAATTGGGCATTGATGACGGCGTTACCTTACAACTGAACACGCTGGGTGACACACCCAGCCGTGATGCCTGGCGCGCGGCGCTGGTCAGTTATTTCAACGACCATCGCGATGTTCTTTCCGAAGACAGCCTTGCCCGGTTGGAAAAGAACCCCTTGCGCATTTTGGACAGCAAGGACCCCGATGACCGCGGCGTCGCCTATGCGGCCCCGAAGATCGACGATTTCCTGTCCGCCGAAGCCAGCGACTTCTTTGCAGCGGTGACCGCCGGACTGGATGCAGCGGGTGTGGCATGGACCCGCAATGCGGCGTTAGTGCGTGGCCTTGATTATTACCGCCACACAGCCTTTGAATTTGTCACCGACCGGCTGGGCGCACAGGGTACGGTACTCGGTGGCGGGCGCTATGACGGGCTGATCGAAAATCTGGGCGGACCTGCAACGCCTGCGGTCGGCTGGGCTGCGGGCATTGAGCGGTTGGCGATGTTGGTGGATGCTCCTACTCTGTTGACGAAAGACATTATTGCGGTTGTTCCCAACGATCAGTCGATGGAAACTGAAGCTCATGCAATAGCCAGCGCGCTGCGTCGTAGACAATTGCCAGTGTTTACGTCGTTTAAAGGAAACCCGAAGAAGCAGAGCGAAAAAGCTAAGCAAGCGGGGGCAGTCGCCATACTGTATGTTCGAAATGAAACCGATCCGAAACGTCGCTTGCATCTAACAAATGTGACGCTTGGCACCGACCAGGAAACGCCTTTCCTGCTAAAGATATTGGGCATGCTTCCGGATCAATATTCCGAGCTTTCTGGTGATGACGACCGCGCATGACAAACAATCATCTTTGTCATTCCCGCGCGGTCGGGAATCCATGGCCTGACTTGTCGGAAATAGGGTTCGCACGAAGGCACAAAGGCACAAAGAAATTGCTTCGTGTCTTTGTGTCTTTGTGCGAAACAAAATCGTCTTATGCGTGGAAGCATCGGATCATCGAAACCCGCTTTCGCGGGGTTAACAACATTGGGATTTCGGGGTTGGCTTTGTGAAAATCTCCCCGCAACGGATTGCGCAGATTGAATCGCGCTTTGCCGAGCTTGAGGCGCGGATGGCGTTCGGGCAACTCGAAGGCGATGCATTTGTTACCGCCTCGAAGGAATATGCCGAGCTGGAACCTGTTGCTGTCGCCGCCAAAACGGTGCGGCGTCTGCGCAAGGAAATCGAGACGCTGCAGCATATGGTCAAGGATTCGTCCGATGCCGAACTGCACGACATGGCGGTTGAAGAGCTGGAGGATGTGACCCAGCAATTGTTCGAGGCCGAAACCGCGCTGGCCATTTCGCTGCTGCCGAAAGACGCCGCCGATGAACGCCCTGCGATGCTCGAAATCCGCGCGGGCACCGGCGGGGATGAGGCGGCTTTGTTCGCCGGTGACCTCTATCGCATGTATGAACGCTATGCCGCGGGGCAGGGGTGGAAGGTCGAGCCGATTTCTTTGAGTGTTTCGGATGTGGGCGGGTTCAAGGAAATTGTCGCCTCGATCAAGGGCAATGGCGTGTTTGCCAAGCTGAAATTCGAAAGCGGCGTCCACCGGGTGCAGCGCGTGCCCGTGACCGAAAGCGGCGGGCGCATCCATACCAGCGCGGCGACCGTTGCGGTCTTGCCTGAACCGACCGAGGTCGATGTGCATATCGAGGACCGCGATCTAAAGATCGACGTCTACCGCGCGTCGGGGGCTGGCGGGCAGCATGTGAACACGACCGATTCCGCCGTGCGGATTACGCATCTACCGACCGGGATTGTGGTGACCTGTCAGGACGGGCGCAGCCAGCACAAGAACAAGGAAAAGGCGATGCAGGTGCTGCGCGCCCGCATGTACGAAAAAGAGCGCGAAGAGGCGCAAGGTGCCGAGGCCGAGGCGCGCAAGGCGATGGTCGGTTCCGGCGACCGCTCCGAACGCATCCGCACCTATAATTTCCCGCAAGGCCGGGTGACCGACCACCGCATCAACCTCACCCTGCACAAGCTGCCCGAAATATTGGAAGGCGGCGGGCTGGGCGAGATGGTTGACGCGCTGATCGCCGAGGATCAGGCCGAGCGGATGGCGGGTCTGGGGGACTAAATCTCCAGCCGCCCATGCTCCAGCCGTGGCAGCACATAGCGGGCGAACATGTCGCATTCGTTGATGTGCGGATAGCCTGACAGGATGAACGCCTCGATGCCGACGGCCTTATAGGCTTCCAGCTTGGCGAGCACCTGGTCCGGGTCGCCAACGATGGCCGCGCCGCAGCCGGAGCGGGCACGGCCGATGCCGGTCCATAGATTATCCTCGATATAGCCGTCATTGGCCGCCGCCGCCTCGCGCAGTTCCGCCTGCCGCGCGACGCCAAAGGTTTGCGCGTCTAATGACTTGTTGCGGATCGCCTCGCCTTGTTGCGCATCCAGCTTGGACAGCAGGCGGTCGGCATAGGCGCGGGCTTCGGCTTCGGTTTCGCGGACGATGACATGGCTGCGGAAGCCATATTTCAGCGTACGCCCGAATTTCGCGGCGCGCGCGGTCATGTCGTCGATCAGGTCCTTCGCGCCCTGCACCGTTTCGGGCCACATCAGGTAGACATCGCACCCTTCGGCCGCCGCTTCCTTGGCCGCAGGCGACAGCCCACCGAAATAGAGGGGCGGGCATTTGCCGCTGACGGTCTTCATCCGTGGCGGGTCGAGGTCGATCTTGTAATGCTCGCCATCGATGGACAGATGCTCGCCATTCAGCAGCGTCTTGAGGATGTGCATCGCCTCCACCGTGCGGCGGTAGCGGGGTTCGCTGTCCATCTGGTCGCCGGGCAGGTCAGACGAGATGATGTTGACGTTCAGCCGCCCGCCCGAAATCTGGTCCAGCGTCGCGATCTGCCGCGCCAGTTGCGGGGGCCAGCTTTCACCGACGCGCACCGCCATCAGCAGCTTGATCCGCGTCGTCAGCACCGCAATCGCACTCGCAAAGGCCGTGGTGTCGAGGCCGAGCGCATAGCCCGACGGCAGCAGGATATTGTCAAACCCGCCCTTTTCGGCGTTCAAAACGATATTGCGGCAATGCTCCCAACTCGACGCCAGCATCGGGTCGGGTTGCCCCAGAAATTCATAGTCATCATCGCACAGGGCGGAAAACCAGCTGACTTCAACAGGCTTCATGGAAGGGGCACTCCTCTTGCGGCGACCAGCACGCTGTACCAGTCCGCGCGGGTCCATGTGATTTTGAAGGCATCGGCGGCCTCGGCGATGCGCGCCGGATTTTGCGAGCCAACGATGGGGATGGGACGCGCCGGATGCGCCATGATCCAGCTATAGGCCGCCGCCGTGCGCGACACGCCATGCGATGCAGCTACACCCGAAAGGGCGCCTGCCACATTCTGCTCGCGTTCATTGGAAGGGTCACCGATCCGCCCGCCACCCAAAGGCGACCAGGCAAGGACAGCCATATCCATGGCAATCGCCTGATCCAGTTCGCCATTTTCAATTGTGTCGACCCGCAGCGGCGACAGTTCGGGCTGCGTCGACACAATCGGCACCGCGCTGAATTGCGCCAGCGTGCTGATCTGCGCCTGCGTGAAGTTCGACACGCCAAAGGCGCGGATCTTGCCTGCGCTATGCGCTGCTTCAACCGCGCGCGCGATTTCCTGCGGGTGGGTCAGGATGTCGGGCCGGTGGATCTGCCACAGGTCGATACGGTCGGTGCCCAGCCGCTGCAGGCTGTCATCGATGGCTTTTGTCAGATATTCGGCGCTGCTGTTATAGGGCGTGGGCGGGGTGATGCCGCCCTTGGTCGCCAGCACCATCCGGTCGCGATATTCCGGCGCATCGGCAAAGACGCGGCCCAATAACTCTTCCGCCTTGCCAAAGCCCTGCTCACCAAAACCATAGATGTCGGCGGTGTCGAACAGGGTGATGCCGGCTTCAAACGCGGCATCGATGGCGGCGCGTGCGGCAGACAGTTCCAGTCCAGCAAAGCGCCACATGCCCCAGGCGATGGAGGAAATTTCAATGCCGCTCTTGCCCAATGGGCGCGTGGTCGGCGGGGAGGGTAAAGTCATATTTTCTTGCTCTTCTGTGAAGGTGGTGATGTGGATTCGCGTATGACAAGTTCGTGCGGCAGGCGGCGATGCTCGATCCCGCCTTCGCCGAACAACAGCTCGGCTGCGGTCGAAGCGAGGTCGCGCACCGGCTGCCGCACTGTGGTCAGGGGTGGCCAGACAACCCGCGCCAGCGTGGTGTCGTCGAATCCGCCGACCGAGAGCTGTTCGGGCACCTGAATGCCCCGGCGATGCGCGACGGCCAAAACGCCCGAGGCCATGTCGTCGTTCGAGGCGAAAATGGCAGTTGGCGGACTTTTCAGCGACAGGAATTTCTCCGTCGCCGCCACGCCGCTTTCAAAATCAAACTGCCCTTCGGCAATGAGCGCAGGGTCGACCGAGATGCCAACGCGGCTCAATGCCCGCTCATAACCTGCGCGCCGTTCGGCGCTCGCCATATGATTGGGGTGGCCGATGATGAAGCCAATCCGGCGGTGGCCGATATTGATCAGGTGCGTCGTCATGTCGTCGGCGGCTTGCGTGTCGTCCATGAACACCGACGATGTCAGCGCATGGTTGGTGCCGGGCGAAATGCGGACGAAGGGAATGTTGAGCGCCTCCAGCGCGGAAAGCACGGGCGCGCAGTCGGTGACCGGCGACGACAGGATTGCGCCATCGACATGCGTCTGGCGCACCATGCCGCGCACCTGTTCGCCGACATCGGGGTCCGCCACATCGACCGGCTGCGCAATCAGGCGCATCCCTTCGCTGTGGCAGCGGTCCCAGCAGCCCTGCATGATCTGGTGCATATAATAGGGCGAGTGATTGTCGTAGATCAGCGCGATCTGTCCCGATTTCGTCCCCGCCAAAATGCGCGCCGCAATGCTGGGCGAAAAGCCGAGTTCGGCCATCGCTGCATCGACCTTCGCCTTGGTGGTGGCGCTGACATAGGGATGGTTGTTGAGCACGCGGCTGACGGTCTTGACCGCAACCCCGGCGAGCTTTGCCACATCGCGGATATTCGCGCGAATATTGCTGTTGGGACTCATGCGCCAAACTCCTCCGTCAGGGAGGCGAATAATGGCGCAAACTTACTGTCTTTGCGAGTGAATACAGGCGGCTGGCCATTAGGCGCGGCGATCGCATGCGTGCCTTGGGTATATTCCACGCCCGACCACAGATGCACCCATTTTCCTTCGGGCAGGATGACATCGCGCGCCGTCTGGTCGGCTTCGACCACGGGTGCGACGAGCATGTCCGCACCATATAGATACTGGTCCTGCACATCATGATAGGCGGGATCATCATAATGCAGAAAGAGCGGACGCTGGAGCGGCAAGCCGGTGGCTACCGCCTCGTCCGATAGTACGCGGACATAGGGGGCAAGGCGCGCGTGCACCTGGCTCATCCGCGCAAAATGGGTGAGGAATTCCGGGTTGCTGTCCAGCTGCAGATTGTCGGCGGGCCGGTTGCCTTCATGGCTGCGCATGACAGGGGCAAAGGCGGCCATATCGATCCAGCGGTGCATCAGGTCGGCCGTGCGCACTACGCCGTGCAGGCTGGTGTATCCGCCCAGATCGCTATGATGATAGGCATTGCCAAGCAGACCTGAGGACAGGGCGCCGGTCAGGACGGTGTTGATCCCGTCATGGCGTGAAAAATCGACGCATTGGTCACCGGCCCACAGCAAAGGGCAATAGGCTTGCACACCCGAATAACCCGCGCGCATGAAAAAGGTCGCTTCGCCCGTCTTGCCACGCGACGCGATGGCATCGGCATTCACCTTGGCCCACAGAACCGGCCAGCGGTTATGCGCCTCCATAGGGTCGGATCCGTCGAACAACCGCACATCGGTGGGCAGATATTCGCCGAAATCCGCCATCCAGCCCGACAGGCCGAAATCAAGCATTTCCTGCCCGATGATCCGTTCAGAAAACCAGGCCGCTGCGTCGGGATTGGTGAAATCGACCACGCCTGCGTCAAATTCGCCAAAATCGACGGCATAGGGTTCGTCACTGTACTGCCGCAACGCCAGATAGCCAAGCGCGGCCGCTTCGGCGAAAAGCGGTCCATCGACGGCGAGATACGGGTTCACATAGCCCAGAAAGCGCACGCCCCGTTCCGCCAGTGCGGCGATCCGGTCGGGAAGGTCGGGGTAGCGCGTTGCATTCCATTGCCAGTCCCAGAACAGGCGCTTGCCAAAGCTGGTTTGGCGGATGCCGATCCAGTCTTCGCACCATAGCCCGGTCAGCGCCGCGCCCGAGGCGGCAATTTCCTCAAAACGCGCAAATGTATCCTGCCCGTCTTTCAGGCCGACAATCGCGCCCGAAATGGCCCAGTCGGGCAAGGGGGGTTGACGGCCGAAGCGGTCGGACATCTGGCGGACCAGTTCGGTCCGTCCGGATGCCGTGAACAGCTCCAGATTTAGATCGGCTTTCCAGCATTCAATTCCGGCGCGACTCCCGTCTGTCAGGTCGAGGACCGAATAGGCGGCGGTATCAAGGTGGACGGCATAATTGTGGGAGCTCAGCCAGGTTGGCTGCGGATAATTGGTGGTCCAATAATCGCCACCTGCCAGCCCTTCGGCATCCATGGTCTGGGTCAGCTTGGTCGATTTGTCGCGGCCGACACCCGGTTCGGACGTCCAGAATGGAAAGCTCCGTCCATTGAGGCGCAGATAGGACATTTGTTCCCCGCCGCCCCAAAAGGCCTCGCCGTTTTCGCTGCGCATATCGATCCACAGCCGGTTGATCGCATCGTCGGTGCAGCGGATTCGCAACGCCAGTTTTCGGGCATCCATATCGACCTTGATTCCCAGGATCGTATCGGGCCGGTCGCTGCTCCAAAGGCGAATCGCACCTTTGTCATTGGCAAAGCAATCAAGTGGTAGTCGCAGGTGCAAATCGTCGCCGATCCGGAAATTGCCGCGCACCATTTCCATGTCCGGTGTGCCGATGCCAATGGCAAAGGCAGGGGCATGGGTGCGGTGCGCCAGGACGCAGATTTCTCCGGCAAAAAGGTCAAAGCCATCGGCGTGCATGATGATCTGCGATGGCAATGCGCTCTCCCTCTCTCCGGTTTAGAAGGACTATGACATCCTTGCCACAGTCGTTGCGATAATGTGTCCGCCTATATGACACCGCTAGACATATTAAGTCAATCTGGTTAGAGGGCCGAATTACGAACGGTATAACCCGCTAAAACTTCTCTTGCTTGCATTAACTCAAGCAAAATAGTTGAGAATTGGGTGGCCGAATTTTAGGGAGGTGCCTTATGCAAAGTTCCAAGTTCCATAACCGAAATCTGATCCGCGCCACATTGCTGGGCGGCTGCGCTGCCGCGCTCGGTTTCAGTGCGCCTGCGATGGCGCAGGTCGAAGAAATCGTCGTTACCGCACAAAAAGTCGAAGAAAATGTGCAGGACGTGCCGATCGCCATTACCGCAGTGTCGGGTGATGCGCTGACCGCCGCCGGTACCACCAGCCTTGAAAATCTGGGCCAGCTGGTTCCTTCGGTTACCTTCCGCAAGGGCACAACCAATGCAAACTCCGCCGTCGTTCTGCGCGGCGTTGGTACCATTTCCTTCTCGATCGCTGCTGAACCCAGTGTCTCGACCGTTGTTGACGGCGTCGTTCTCAGCCGTTCCGGTCAGGCCTTTGCCGATCTGGTCGAAATCGAGCGTCTCGAAATCCTGCGTGGACCCCAGGGCACGCTGTTCGGCAAAAACGCGTCGGCCGGTTTGATCAACGTTGTTTCAAAGGGCGGCACGGACACGCTGGAAGGTGAATTCACCGCTGAATATTATGAAGGCGACGAAGTCCGCACACGCGGCACCATTTCCGGCCCGCTGGCCGAAAATCTGACATTCCGCGCCAATGGCTTCTTTGGGAAGTATAAGGGCAACATCACCAATGTGGCTCCGTTCCAGACCAAGGACAGCAAGATCAATGGTTATGAGCATCTCGGTTTCCGCGGATTGCTCGATTTCGACAATGGTCCTGCACGGATCAAGATCATCGCTGACTATTATGAAGCCGATGACGATTGCTGCGGTGAAGTCACCGGCGTATCGCGTGGCGCGCAGCTCAACGCTGAACTGAACCTGCCGCTCGGTGTCGCGCAGGGCGAAAACCAGCGGTTCGTCAGCCACAATCTCGTCACCCAGTCGCTCGATCGCCAATGGGGTCTGACCGTCAATGCTGATTTTGACGTTTTCAGCGACCATGTGCTGAGCGCGATCTACGGCTATCGTAACTGGAACAACACCGAATTGCGTGAAGGCGACTTCCTGCCGCGCGCGATTGTCGGAACTCCTGAACTGCATGACCGTGGCTTCGTCGAAACCGATCAGCAGAGCCTCGAACTGCGCTTGGCCTCGGACCAGAGCAAGGCGTTCAAATATCAGGTTGGTGGTTTCTACTGGAAGTCGGAAAACACGCAGGACTTCACCCGTCAGGTTGTTTCCTGCACGACATCGACCCTGCCGATTGATCCGGTGTCCGGCGCACGTCCATGCAACCTGACCGACACGGTCAACACGCTGTTCCCGACCGCAACGTCGAACAGCCTTGTGAATATCGAAAACTACGCCCTGTTCGGTCAGGCAACCTATGACTTCACCGACTGGATCGGTCTGACGGTCGGTCTGCGCTGGACGCATGACTCGATCGATTATGCCCATCGTCGCTTCCCGGGTGTCAACCGCACCACGGGTCTGCCCGCAACCGGCCCCGGCGTTTCGGGTGCGCCTGCAGGTGGAACGGTCGCCAGTGGCGGTAACGGCACTGTGCTGTCGACCGGATCATCGTCCAACAGCAACTTCTCGGGCAAGGCCGTCCTCACCGTGAAGCCTTCCGACGATGTGATGCTCTACGGCAGCTACACCCGCGGCTATAAGGGTCCGGCGTTCAACGTCTTCTTCAACCATACAGCGCCGACCAACTCGGTTCCGATTGATGAAGAAACGTCGGATTCGTTCGAACTGGGTATCAAGAGCCGTTTCGCCGACAATCGTATCCAGCTGAACGCTTCGGCGTTCCAGGTGACCTATGACGGCTTCCAGGCGAATAACTTCGTGTTGCTGAATGGCGCTGTTGTGACCAACCTGACCAATGCGGGTACGGTTCGCAGCACCGGTTTCGAACTGGACGCGCTTGCCAATCCGGTTGAAGGTCTCGACCTGTTCGGCAGCGTGGCTTACGCCGATGCCAAGGTCCGCCGTTTCAACCCCAACCCGCTGACCAACGCACCGGACGCCCGTAACGGCACGAAACTGCCGTTGGCGCCTGAATGGAGCTGGAACATCGGTGCGGCTTATGAAACGCCGTTCAACATCTTTGGCGCCGAAGCCAAGGTTTATGTCCGGACCAGCTACAACCATGTCAGCAGCCAGTTCTCCGATCTCGGCCAGAGCGGCCCGATCGATGCCTATGGCCTGTGGAATGCGAGCGTGGGCTATTCGGATGCCGACGACAACTGGCGGATTACCTTCATCATGAAGAATATCACCGACGAAAGCTATGTCCTGCTGAACACCAGCGCCGGACAGCGTCTGCATATTCCGCGCGACGCCGACCGTTATATGGGCGCTTCGCTGCGGTTCCGCATCTAACAATGACCTGAAATAGGGTCGCACCAAAGGGGGCTGGAATCCATATGGGTTCCGGCCCTTTTTTTATGCATTTTTTTTGGGGGGGTAAACCAGGACGGGTGGTGCGAGACCAGTAGCAAACCACCCGTCCTTGTTTGTGGGGTGTTGAACGCAAATAGTAATGCACTCCCCGTGCCAGTTTTGTGCGGCCTATTAAAAACAGAGGGTTAGCTGGTTACCGCGGCATTAACCATGTTGGCGGCTGTAAAGAAGTTCGACAAAAAACCGACGGGCGCGGACAAACGACGTTTACATCTGTAATCGAATCGATTACGTCTGTAGTCGGAGAATATGTAATGACCCTTGAACGTATTAGTGACGCAGAGCTGACGGTATTGGAAATCCTGTGGGAACAGGCGCCGCTGACCGCGACCGAAGTGGCGGAGCGGATTCCGGCGGATCGCGACTGGTCCTTGCCAACGGTCAAGACGTTGCTGTCCCGCCTGCTGGCAAAGGCGGCGGTTGAACATCGCGCCGATGGCCGCCGTTTCCTCTATTCGCCGCTGGTCGAGCGTGAGGATTATGTCTCCCATGAATCCAAGCGGCTGGTCGACCGGCTGTTCGGCGGCAAGTTCATGCCGCTGGTCGCGCATCTCGCCGAGCAGGAAAAGCTGAGCGATGCGGACATTTCCGAGATTGAGAGATTGCTGAGGGAGATGAAGTCATGAGCGTTGAATTCAGTCAGACATGGCTGGTCGACAGCTTGTTGGTAACAACATTACTGATGGCCGCAATTTTATGTGTCCGCAAACCGGTTGCCAAGCTCTTCGGCCCCGGCGTCGCCTACGCCCTCTGGCTCGTCCCCGCCGCCCGCCTGCTGATGCCCAGCCTAGAGGGCGAGCCTGTGCCTTTGGCGGAAAACGGCCAATCCATCAGCGATGCTGTCCGCCATTCGGTCCTGACCCAAATACCGTCGGATGCTTCAGCCGAGTTAACAAACTCGGCAAGCAGCGCGGTTGCAACCGTTGATTTCATGGCGCTGGGCATTACATTCTGGCTGGGCGGTGCGGTGCTGTTCTTCATCATCCAGATGATCCGCTACGCCTCAATGCGCGACGACCTCCTCGCAGAAGCCGAGGAAATCGCGCAGATTGAGGGCGTCAAGGTGGTGGCATCCGACCTCGTCGCCGGACCACTCGCCTTCGGCCTGTTCAAACGGTACATCGCCGTACCGCTGGACTTCACAAAAACCTATTCGCCCGCCGAACGCGAACTCGCACTGGCCCACGAAATGGCGCACCATAAATCAGGCGATCTCTTCGCCAATCTGGTCGCATTCATCATCCTGTGCCTGCAATGGTTCAACCCGGTTGCCTGGATAAGCTGGAACGCATTCCGTTTCGATCAGGAAGCCGCCTGCGACGCCCGCGTTCTCGCCGGAAAAGGCGCAGAAGTTCGCGCTATCTACGGACAGGCGCTGGCACGCACCGCCTTTGACGGCGTGCCGACATTCGCAACGGCGCTCAATTCGCCAAAAACCATAATAGAAAGACTGAGGAGGCTTACAATGAAAGACGCCAGCACCCAGCGCCGGCTATTCGGCAAACTGGGAATTTTGACTGCAGTGGCCGTCATACTTCCCTTGACCGCAACGATTGTTCCAGCAGTGGTAGCCCAGAATGAGGCAGCTGCAGAAGAAGGAAAGACCGAAGCAGTCAAGCGGCACGTCCAGATCATCAAGATCAAAAAGGATGGCGAAACAGTCGATGTTGTCGGCCACGATGGAGACGGTGAAGTCACGAAGGTCGAGCGCGACGGAAAGACGTTCATCTTCCGCACCGACAAAAAGCTGTCCGACCAAGAAGTTGAAAAATGGATTGAGGATGCGGAAAAGTCGCGACTTGAAGCGGACAAGGCTCTCGCCGAAGCGGACGGTGCACGCGCTGAGGCCGATGTCGCACATGGAGCCGCGGCAAGTGCTGCCGCCGCAGCCGATGGTGCCCGCGCCGCCGCCGAAGTAGGCCGCCGCGAAGCAATCCGTGTCATGAGCACCATGAATATCGCATCCTATATTCCCGAGATCGACATCAAGGAAATTACCAAGAACTGCCAGGAAGGGCAGCCGGTAACCACCGATGTCAGCGGCTTTGACGGGCAGAATAGCTCACGTATCCGCCTCGTCATGTGCGGCAAGGGGCAGGCGAAGATCGCCCGCGTCGAAGCCATCAAAGGTTTGCGCGAAGCGCGTGGCGATATCGACAAGGATGAGGATATCCCGGAAAAAATCCGCAAGGAAGTCGTCGAAAAGCTCGAGCAACAGATCCGCAAACTGGAAAGCCAAGCGGACAAGGCCGATTAACAGGGTGAACTGAACCGAACATAAGCTCCCCTTTTCATTTTGTTCGGCCGGGGCGGTTTTATTGAACCGCCCCCTTTTTCTTTTTACCCCGATGCGCCATATCGGTTTCATGAGTTGGCCCGACAGCATTCGCGCAGGCGAAACCGAACAGCACGAACCACTGGTCCGCCGCGTTCTCGCCCCCAATCCTTCGCCTTACACTTACACCGGCACCCAAACATGGTTGGTAGGGGCAGGTGGCGATATTGCGATTATCGATCCCGGGCCATGCGGAAGCGGACAAAGCATTGGTGATCCTGCGGATATTAACGGCGAAGGGCATGTCGACGCGATATTGCGCGCGGTCGACGGAAGGCGGGTCGCCGCGATCCTGTGCACGCATACGCATCGCGACCACTCTCCAGCAGCGGCGCCGTTAAAGCTGGCAACCGGTGCGCCCATCATTGGATGCGCGCCCTTGGTCCTGAAAGATGACGGCCCTCGTGCGGATAGCGCCTTCGATCCCGATTATGCGCCCGACCGGATTTTGTCGGACGGCGAACAGATTGCCGGCGACGGCTGGACGCTGGAGGCCGTAGCCACGCCCGGACACACATCGAACCATATTTGCTACGCGCTCGTTGAAAGTGGTGCCCTTTTTACGGGCGACCACGTCATGAAATGGTCGACGAGCGTAGTCAGTCCCCCCGACGGCGACATGAGCGATTATATGGCAAGCTTGCAAAAGCTCTATGACCGCGAAGACCGGATTTATTATCCTGCCCATGGTCCGGCAGTGGAAAATCCCCGTCAACTGGTGCGTGGTATGATCGGGCACCGGCGGCAGAGGGAGCGGCAGATAATGAATTTGCTCGAAAGCGGTGAGGGGCACATTCCCGATATGGTAGCCGCAATGTACAAGGGACTCGATCCTCGGCTCACGGGCGCAGCGGGGCGATCTGTACTGGCGCATCTGGTTGACCTGCAAAATCGCGGGCAAGCAACGGTCTCGGAGAACAGGTGGCAAAGAATCGGCGGTGCAGCAACAGCTTGAGCTTTGAGGCAGCGGGTGTTAGTCCCTCCGCTGGGTCAGCGCGCTATATCGGGAGGGATATATGGCCACACTTGCGCCCGCAGCCGACGCTGCAACTTCGGACGACCGCTTTTTCATGCGCATGGCAACGGTTATGGCGATCACAATCGTCGCCGGTTTTGCCTTGCACTTCGCAATGGGGCGATCCACCTTCGCTGCGCGTCCTCTCGTCCATGTGCATGGCATAGCTTTCATGGGATGGGTTGTACTGTTCGTGACGCAAGTGCGCCTTGCAACCGGTGGATCTTTGGCGTTGCATCGGCGGTTGGGCTGGATTGCCGCGGGCTGGGCCGTTTTGCTTGTTATCATGGGGTTTGCCATTACGATTGATGTGGCACGCCTCGGAAAAACACCATTCTTCTTTCTCCCGCAATATTTTCTGATCGCCAATCCGCTGACGGTGTTATGCTTTGCGCTATTGACCACTGCTGCAATCCGACTTCGTCATAGCTCGGACTGGCATAAGCGGCTCCACATATGTGCAACAATCGCAATCATCGGTCCTGGCCTTGGTCGAATCTTACCCATGCCCCTAATGGGTCGTTATGCTTTCGATATTGTTTTGGCAGTTTCATTGCTGTTTCCGGTCATCGGCATGATCCGCGATCTTAGGAACGATGGACGCGTGCATCCGGCTTGGTGGCGTGGCGTAATTGCGATTGCACTGATCGTACCGCTTTCGCACCTGATCGCAAATTCACCCATCGGTGATTATCTGTACGCTGCCGTCACCGCTGGATATCCTGGCGCAACGGTTCAACCATGGGAGTTCGGTCCGCCGCCACCGATGCCAAGCTGATCGAGATGGCATTGGTGAAAATGCCATTCGTGCTTATGTAACGGTCATGAACCGGTTTTCCTTATCTAATTGGTCGATGCGGATCGGTGCGTTGTTGATTCCGCTTTTGTTTCTGTTGGGAATTTGGTGGGCTATCGACGGCTTGCGGTCGTGGCGGGACGGCCCTTCACCCGAAACAATTGCGACCGCCAGCTTAACCGGAATTCGCGAACAAAATCGCCTGTCAGCTTTCGCTGCCAATTATGCGGCTGTGGTCACGAGCGAACAACAGCGCTTCGGCCTGTCGGCGAAGAAGACACTGATCATGCAAGGCCTTGTCAGGTATGAGGTCGATCTGAGCAAATTGACCAACGACGATGTCCGCTGGGATGCGTCCACGGGCATATTGCGGGTAAAAATTCCTGCTATCGAGACGGCTCCGCCGCAGATCGATTTGAACTCGATTCAAGAATATGGAGAGAATGGCATTTTGCGCGCGTTCACCAATGTTGACGATGTGTTAGACGAAGCGAACCGTGACAAAGGAGTAGCTGAACTCACCCGTCAAGCCAATGGTCCGGTCCCCATGCGCCTCGCGCGAGACGCATTCAAAAGGGCGATTACCAATAATTTTCAGGCTCCACTGCGGGCGGCCGGTCTGGATGCTAAAGTTCAAGCCTATTTCGCAGATGAACTTGGCGGTAATGTCACAACCCGTTGGGATGAATCAACGCCGCTGAGCGAGATTGTGAAATAAAAACCGGTCGCAGGCGAAGACAAGCCATAACCAATGCGCTAATGCGCTGATGAATACTGACAATAGTGGAATTCCAAAATGAACGCTCCAACCCGTGAAAGCCTGCAAGGCGTTGATCTGTTAAGCGAAATCAATCGACTTAAAAAGGAACGCAACGCCGTCATTCTGGCGCATTATTATCAGAAGCCGGAAATTCAGGATCTCGCCGATTTCGTCGGGGATAGCTTGGAACTCAGCAAACGCGCCGCCGAAACCGATGCCGATGTCATTGCCTTTTGCGGCGTAAAATTCATGGCCGAAACGGCAAAAATACTAAGCCCGCAAAAGACTGTTATCTTACCCGATATGGCCGCCGGGTGTTCCTTGGAAGATGCCTGCCCGCCCGGTAGATTCAAGGCTTTCCGGGAAGCGCACCCTGATCATATTGCGCTTACATATATTAACTGTTCGGCCGAAGTGAAGGCATTGTCCGATATCATCGTGACAAGCAGCAGTGCCGAAACAATCCTTTCGCAGATACCGCCGGAGCAGAAAATCATATTTGGACCCGACCGCCATTTGGGGGGCTATCTATCCCGGAAGTTCAACCGCGAGATGCTTCTGTGGCCCGGCGTGTGCATTGTACATGAGGCATTTAGTGAAACCGAGCTGTTGAAACTGAAGACGCAATATCCCGGGGTACCAGTGGCCGCGCATCCTGAATGTCCGCCGCACATTATCGATCATGCCGATTATGTTGGCTCCACAAGCGGCATCTTGCAGTTCGCAAAATCTTTGACGGGTGACACGCTAATTGTCGCGACCGAACCGCACATTATTCACCAGATGGAAAAGGCTGAGCCTTCGAAGAAGTTTATCGGAGCCCCCGGTGCCGACGGCAATTGCGCGTGCAATATTTGCCCCTACATGGCATTGAATACGATGGAAAAACTTTACTTCGCGCTGCGCGACCTCCAGCCCCAGATAGAGTTGGATGAGGAGGTACGGCTTGCAGCCAAGCGCAGTCTTGACCGGATGCTGGAGATGGCAAGCGGTACGGTCGGAAAAGGCGATTTGGGACGGGCATAGGTAACTTCCTCGAGAGCAAACCCGATCCTCTCTCTTCCTTCAGCTACTAGATTGGCTTTGTCATGAAGTTCACGTTGAAAGATTTTCATCTGCGGTCCTTTGTCGCGGCGACCCTTTCCGAGGATCTCGGCCCAACCGGACGCGACATTACCTCAGAGAGTGTTATTCCGTCCGACGTCCATTTTGCGGGCGTCATGGACAGCCGGGATCCCATTGTGGTCGCCGGGCTGCCAATCGCAGCGGCTTTTTTCAAGCATCTGGATTCCGGCATGAAAATCGACATTTTGGCGTCTGAGGGTCAGCAGGTAGCGGCCGGGACGGACTTGATGTGGCTGAAAGGACGCGCGCGCGCGATGCTGACAGCCGAGCGATCCGCACTAAACACGGTTCAGCATCTTTCAGGCATCGCCACGATGACACGCAAATATGTGGATGCGATTGAAGGTACAGGCTGCACGCTGCTTGATACCCGCAAGACGATACCGGGGCTGCGCATATTGGAAAAATATGCCACGCGTATGGGCGGCGCCACCAACCACCGAATGGGGCTTTGGGATGCCGCAATGATTAAGGATAATCATGTCGCGGTTGCTGGAAGCGTTGAGGAAGCCGTGCGGCGTGCCAAGGACGCGGGTGTTGCGCGTATCATTCTTGAAGTTGATCGAATTACCCAGATCGAACCTGGCCTGGCCGCTGGAGCAAACCATTTGTTGCTCGACAATATGGATGTCGATGAACTGAAGGCTGCAGTTGCTCTTGTCGCCGGCCGTGTTCCGACGGAAGCTTCTGGTGGTGTCACGCTCGAAACAATTCGTTCAAAGGCGGAGACTGGCGTTACCTATATTTCCGTTGGGCGCCTGACGCAAAGTGCGCCTGCCGCGGATATTGGACTGGATTTTGCGCAGGCTTAAAGGATGAGGCTTCGTCTTTTCCTGCTTTCGCTATGTGTATGGCTATCGATTGCGCCAGCGCATGCGCAGGCTTGGCAATGCAGGGCGCCCAAATATGCGCCACGACCAGCGTTGGAACTGCCAAAACCCGGGCAGGCGCGCCGCACGCCCGTCCAAGGTTATACACTAGCGTTAAGCTGGAGCCGCGAACAATGCAGGGCGCGGGAGCGTGATCCGGCCATGCGCTACCAATGTTCGGGTGACATTGGTGAATTTGGATTTGTTTTGCATGGTCTGTGGCCAGAATCGAACGGACCGAATTACCCGCAATATTGTAGGTCCGTAGGCGTGCTCTCGCGCGATTTGATAAAGCGCAACATGTGCATGACCCCGACCCCCCAGTTGCAGCAACATGAATGGGCGAAGCACGGAACGTGCATGGCCAAAACGCCTGAAGCTTATTTCGGTGCTGCAAGGCTCTTGTATCACGCAATCCAGTTTCCCGACATGGTCCGGCTTTCGCGTCAGTCTGAGCGGGGAACAGCGTTGACCGCTGCAAACATCGCTGAAGCGTTTGCCGAGTTAAATGAGGGGCTGCCCACCTACGCGGTTAAGGTCAAAACCAACGATAAAGGTTGGTTAGAGGAGGTGAGGATTTGTCTGGGAAAAAACTTTAAACCCCGCAAATGCCCGCGATTCACGCAAGGTGCACCGAACAACGCGACGATAAAGGTGTGGCGCGGTTCAGGTCGAGAATTGAAGCGAAAAAATGCTTTGCCAACTCGCAAGGTAAGCAATTTGGCTAACCCTCGATAATCCGCGTTCCGGGGTGATGTTTGTCGAGATGCTTTTTGATGATCCGAAGGTTCTTGCTATTGGATCGCCAAACAAAGTCGAAAACATCGCCGACCAGCGGCACCGCACCAATCGCAGTATCAACGCCGACATTGGCTGCCATCCTTATAAGCTGCCACTTCGACATTCCCAGATTGCGGGCTTCCCAAACAATATAGGCCCCCATCGCCGCAGTAACGACATCGCCAAGCACTGGCACCAGCCCGACGACGGTGTCCAAACCAAAAGGGATTTTGGTTCCGGGAAAATGAAAGGACCTTTCGAGCACTTTCTCCATCGCCTCAACGCGCGCGCGTACAGAATGGGGATCGCTGCCCATGCCCGGTAAATCTTTAGCTAACTTAGCAAACTGCTCTTGTGAAAGTGGCATCCGATGCACTCCTTTCCTGTTATGTTGTGTCGCGCCCCAGATATTGCAACAGGTGCCAACCGCGCCCGTTCGACACATGTCCGAGCAAACCGGGTCGTGCAACCGACCAGCGCAGGGGATTGGCGATGGGGATGAAGTTGCGCATATCCTGCAATTCGGTTTCGGCTTGGGCTAGCAAATCGGCTCGGGCTTCAATCGTAGTTGCCATACGGGCCTCGTAAACTAGCCGGTCGGCATCTCGGCTACAGATAACGCTTACGGTGCAAGACAGTTGGTCCATATACCACGCTGGACTGGATTGATCAGCAGTGCGATCGATCAAGCGGAGGTCATGCGGTCTGTCGATTGTGACGCGTTCGACTTCAAGTCCTATCGATGCCATATCTGCCCGAAGACGGGCGAAGAATATGCGTCCACCATAGCCACGAGGTAAAGCGACCCGCAAAGGACGTACTTGGCCATTGCTGTTTTCCCAACCTTCAATTGTCCTCTTGGCGGTCGCCTTGCGCGTGTCGATTTGCCCGGCTGCCCAATCTGGTCGGGGAATGGATAACCGGTTAGGAAGGCTCTCTGGAACCAGCGTTAAAGCTTCGCGCCAAGCCATGATGTCAAAAGCAGTCAAAAGCTTAGGACGATCGATCGCCATGGCAATGGCATCGCGATTTTCACGAGACGACAGGAACGGGCCGCCTTCGACAAACAATAGTCCAAACAGCCCGGGTACGGGATCGAAATGTATCTCACCCGCATTTATTTGCGCAGCCTCCAACAGCGGGAAATCTTCAAATCGTCCGCCTTCTACGAGATCACTTTGACCCTCTAGATAACGTGCTAATGCTAGAGACGCCGGACTGCTCCGGATAGTCACGGTTTCCGGGTCGAGCACGGATTTACCGTCGTCATCAAGACTTCGAAGGCGCAACTGCATTGCGTCACCGCGTTTTTCTGCCTGCATTGGTCCGGACCCGAAGCCTTTACGGGCCAGACCGAATTCGGGTTGGGCCAGCATTTCCAAAAGATAAGGCATCGGCGCCTTTAAACGCACTTCGACGACTTTGCCGGTCATTGGAACAACGCGGTCGATGACAGCCAGTTCCGAATTGAAACGACCTTTGCGTAATTCCCTGATACGGCTTGTTAAAAGATCCGCGACTTCACCCGACGTCACTTCACGCCCATCGTTCCACCGTGTTTTGTTTAAGCGAAAGATGTAACTCAAACCGTCATCGGTAACGATCCATCTGTTGGCGAGTCCGGGCGCCACCCGGCCTTTACTGTCGAAGGCAACAAGACCTTGCGCGGTTGCTCCCCGTAGATAGGCAGATGCTAACGGTAGCGGTATGGCCGCAATACTAAATGGGCGAGGTCGGCTTTCGATGATATCTACGCGAACGCGGCTATTATCCACCCCTTCGGCACACCCTGCCAAAAGCATGATTATTGCGGCAAAACACAGGATGCGGGTCATCGCGCCACAATAGACACAATGGCTTTCGGCACAATCCATCTGTCAGTTATCCGAACATGCAAAAACCAGAATCTCGTTCGGTGACGATGGGAGTACTTCACGAACAGCCTTATTCATGCTGTCGATCTTGTCTGTCGTTTTAGAGTCAGCGCTACATTTGGTGACTTCATATCTTTGCCGCGCGATCCGGGCCTTCTCCATGGCATCCAATCCCAACAGATACCTTTCTATTCGATAGACTTCATTTTTAGGTTCGTAGCTGACGATGGAAACCTGCGCGTCATTGTTAGGGACGAAACTACGCGACCAAGTACCTGCGTTATCGATATATTGGGTTCGATCGTTGACACAGCCATTTTTTGACCAAGTAAATATAACATCGGCTGTATCCGATACAGTTACGCGACTGCGCTCTGACTGCAAAACACACCGACGTTTTCCCGCATCGACAGTTGCAGTAGCGCTGTTTGGGGTAACGCCGCTTTTGAGATTTTCAGACATCGCCGCCCGCACGCGCTCGTCAACTTCGTCAAAAGATGGTCGCGCCAAGAAAACAATAATGGCGGCAGCAAGTGCAACACCGCCTATGCCAGCAGCGATCTTGAACCGATCACGCTGCGCACGCTCTGTAAACTGCCATGCTGCCCCGCCGGCGACCGCACTGACAACAAGCAGAAGTGTAGCAAGAGCGAGATGGTTTTCGCGTTCACCGATAACGGCATGTTCGGCATCACTGCGCACTTTGCCCTCACGGCTGCGTTGCAACTCGCTCGCGATACGGGCCTCGGTTTCCACTTTCGCCCTGATTGCGGCCTCGCGTTCGGCTTCGGCGCGGGTTAGCTCGGCTACCGAACGACACTCATTAGTTACCGCCGCAAGATTAACGCCGTTGCCCTGCAGAAAGGTAATTACTTCACGCACGGAAATGGCAAAATAAAATTCTGCGCCGCCCCCGTCAGCGACCGACCCAAAGCTGTTTATTCCGATAACCCGACCGCAGGAATCCGCCAACGGGCCGCCGCTGCTCCCGGGTGCGATCGGTGCGGTGTGCAGAAGGGATTCGACCGATTTAGAACTGCGTCCCGATGAAATGGAGCCGCGCGTTTTCACAGGAGGTGATGGGCGCAAGACATCTGCTTCGCTCTGTTCCAATGCAATATCGACATTGGCGGGGTAACCGATTGCAAAAACATCAGCGCCGTCGCCAACGATTCCAGAGAAGAAACTGGCAGGTATCAGGCGACCATTTCCAGTCAGTTGCAACAGAGCAAGATCCTTCCCTGGTGATGACGCTATCAAACGTGCGCTGTAAGTTTCGCTTCCTTCGGACGGAATTACCGTGAATGTTACGCTCTCGTCCGTACGCGCGGGTTCTGCGACATGCGCATTGGTTATGATCTTTTCAGATGCGACCGCCACACCTGAGCCATATCCGATCAATGTACGTTGCCCATCAGAAGAGCTGAAAACGGCAATCCGCACCACACTGCGCGTGGCAGCGGCTATGTCACTTGCGTCACCGCGCGATTGTGACACGGCGAAGGGGGTAAGGAGCAGCAGAAGCGCAAGAAAATATCGCATGAGTCAGTCGACCATAAAAGCGCGGGCCAATCAACCTGCCATCAGCGACGAGGTTCATTTTCCTTCAGCGTCGGCTGCACCTCAACACCTTCGCGGCCTAAGCGAATATCAAGAGGCACACCGCCTACTTCGGTATTGACCGTTACTCCGTCCTGTTCATTGATACGCACATCGGTGTTACGGATACCCTCTGGCAGTTCGGGAAGTTCGGGTAAGTCGAGAGGTTCGATTGGACCTTCCGGATCCGGTTTTGTTAAAGGTTTTGGCGCGGCCTTTGGCGCAGCACCCTTTATCGCTTGGCTCATGAAATCGCGCCAAATTCGTGCCGGCAATCCACCACCATTGATGCCGCGCAAGGGACTGTTATCGTCATTCCCGATCCATACGCCTACGACAAGATCGTCTGCAAAGCCGACAAATAGGGCGTCGCGATTGTCCTGACTGGTTCCGGTTTTTCCAAAGGCCGGTATAGATAGGCGCGCTGCGCGTCCGGTTCCATTGGATACGGTTGCCCCTAGGAGATCGAGCAACATTTGGTGCGTCCGTCCGCTAAAGCTGCGTGGGCCCGAAAACAACCATTCGATCCAGCCTTGTTCTTCCTGTTTGAAGGCGTGCGGTTCAACAGGCCAGGCATTTCCGGCAACGCCGGCATAGGCCGAAGTCAACTCAAGTAGTGTGATACCCGAGCTTCCAAGTGCGAGGCTAGGGTCCAGATTAAGCTTGCTGGTTACACCCAAATCTTCCGCCGCTTTGGCGACCGCTTCCCCACCGACCTGTTGATATAGGCGCACGGAAGCGACGTTGCTTGAACGTGCGAACGCTTCTTTCAGACTGATATCGCCACGATAATTGTCACCCGAATTTTTTGGTCGGTACAGGCCTTCGTTGATCGGCGTATCCGCAATCAACGAATTTGGCGTCATCCCGGAACGTAGTGCAGCGAGATAAACGAAAAGCTTAAATGTGGATCCCGGTTGCCGTTTCGCCTGAGTAACCCGATTGAATGGGGAATCTTTATAACTCCGTCCTCCAACCATCGCGACAACTTCGCCATTAGGCCGCATTGCGACCAGCGCGACTTGCGCTTTGCCAAGGCCTGCATTTCCAGTCACCCGTCGCGCAATATTCTGCAGGCGGGCATCCAGCGTTGTGGTAATTCGGACGTCGGCGTAACCGCTTTCGGTCAAAAGGCGAGCCTGTGGAATTGCCCAGTCCGCAAAATAGGTGCCCGTGGGAAGGCTGTCGCGCACACGCACGTCAAGCCGCGCTACGGGCGTGGAGTCGGCTTTTGCCTGCGTTATTGCGCCATTGGCCACCATCGCGCGCAGCACCAACTTGGCCCGTTTTGCTGCGCGTTCCGGGTTTTTGGTGGGTGCCAACCGCGAAGGCGCCTGAACCAAGCCGGCCAGCATCGATGCCTGCGACAAGGTCAGCCGTTCGGGTTGGCGGTAGAAATAGTGCAGCGAAGCCGCACGCAGGCCGTAAACATTGTCACCAAAATAGACGTTAGACAAATATCGCTCCAATATCTCGTCTTTGGTTAAACGTCCTTCAAGCCAGAAGGCGATCAGCATCTCGCGTGCTTTTCGCGTAAGGCTGCGTTCCGGTGTCAAAAATGTGAATTTGGCAAGCTGCTGCGTGATGGTGCTGCCCCCTTGGGTAATGCCGCTGCCGAAAGCGTTTGACCACGCTGCACGTGCCAATCCGCGCGGGTCGATACCCCAATGCGAATAGAAACGACGGTCTTCGATCGACAGAAAGGCTTGCACTACATGCGGCGGCAAGGCGCTGACATCGACAGGTTTGTCTACAATGGCGCCATTTCGGGCGATGGGTGTACCATCCGATGCGAGAAGGGTTATGCGTGGAGGGGCAATGGGTTGGAGCGACTTTGAAAGCGGTGCAGTCACTGCCAGCCACAAGATGAGCAGCATGAAAAGGAATAGAAGTCCGGCAAAAATGCGCGAAAACCACCACCACCGCGTTTTACCCAAAAACGGTTTTTTCGGCGGAGTCGGGGGAGCTTCGCCCTCCCATGGCTTGGGGTTTTCCGGAAACAATCCCGCATAGGCTTGATCGAAGGCCGCAAGACGACTGTCAATGTCGGGGGCCGCAGGGGGTGGATTGTCGCGTTTGAAGAACATCGATTGGCTGTATTATCTATATAAGACGCTAAAGGCGAGTATAAAAAACGGCATTACAAAAAGCTGTATGGGTCTACATCGACACCGACGCGGACGCCACGAGGAAATTGTAAGCCGCCCAGCCATTCACGGATAATCGCCTGCATTTCGACAGATCGCTGCGCATGGACCAAAAGCCGTTGTCGATAACGACCGCGCAGCATAGCGAGCGGGGCAGGTGCGGGACCATAAACATACATGCCATCCGCCTGAGGTGCCGCCCCGCCGATGGCTCGCGCCGCCTCGATTGCCTCGCGTTCATCTTCGGATGAAATAATAATGGCCGCAAATCTTCCAAACGGCGGCGCACCTGCAGATTTGCGCTGTTCGATCTCGGCATCGTAAAAAGCGTCCCGGTCGCCGGCCACCAGCGCCGCAATAACAGGGTGGTTCGGATTGCGGGTCTGGATAAAGACTTCGCCGGGTTTCTCACCTCGGCCGGCACGCCCAGCAGCTTGCGCAATCTGCTGAAATGTGCGTTCCGCAGCACGCAGATCGCCGCCTTCCAGACCGAGATCTGCGTCAATGACGCCTACAAGTGTCAGTTCAGGAAAGTGATAGCCCTTTGTAACCAACTGCGTTCCGATGATAATGTCGACAGCCTTGCCTTCCACGCGGGCGACAAATTCCGCGGCCTTTTCGGGAGACCAAAGCGTGTCCGATGTCGCAACTATGGTTCGCGCATTTGGCAAGAGGCGGTTCACTTCGTCCGATATCCGCTCGACGCCTGGACCACAGGCGACCAACGAGTCCGCCTCCCCGCATTCCGGGCACTCTTCGGGTGGGGGCATCACATGGCCGCAATGATGACAGGCCAAACGGCGCACCAACCGGTGTTCGACCATCCAGCTTGTGCAATTGGGGCATTGGAAACGATGTCCGCAGGTCCGGCATAAAGTGAGCGGTGCAAAGCCACGACGGTTGAGGAACAGCAGGCTTTGCTCGCCCCGTTCCAATCTTTCCTCAAGCGCTTTAAGCAGTGTCGGTGCGATCCAATGCTGTCGTTCAGGGGCGTCGATCGTCAGGTCAATGGCCTTGATCTCCGGCATTTTGGCTGCGCCGAACCGGGAAGGAATTTCCAGACCTTTATACCGACCGATGGCAACCATATGGCGCGATTCAAGCGCAGGTGTGGCCGATGCCAGAACGACTGGAAAACCTTCAAACCGTCCACGCATTACTGCCACATCACGGGCGTGATACCTCACGCCATCTTCTTGCTTGAAACTGGTTTCATGCGCCTCATCAACAATGATGAGGCCGGGATTTGCAAAAGGCAAGAAAAGGGCCGATCGCGCGCCCACTAGTACTTTGGCGCTCCCGTCGGCAATGGCGCGCCATACACGCCGGCGTTGTGTTGAACGCATATTGGAATGCCATGTCGCGGGTTCGACGCCAAAGCGTTCTTCGAATCGTTTCAAAAATGGCTGTGTTAACGCGATTTCCGGGAGCAGGACCAAAATCTGTTTTTTCTGCCGCAACGCCTCAGCGACCGCTTCGAAATAGGTTTCGGTCTTTCCCGAGCCGGTAACGCCATCAAGGACAAAGGTATTAAATCCCCCTTCGCGTACAGCAGACACCATGGCGTCTGCCGCTGTCTGTTGCGCCTCATTCAATGCCGGCACCGCAAAATTAGGCAGCGCCTCGGGGAAAGGGGTGTCGACGCTGATGGTGACGGGTTCAAAGGCGCCTGCTTTGATTAATCCGCGAATGATACTGTCGCTTACCCCAGCCTCCGCTGCAAGCTCGCGCACTAGGCCCTGTGCATCCTCTAGCGCATCCAATGCCGCGGCGCGTTGTGGCGTTAGGCGTGCCGGCTCCGATCCGGTGCGGCGATACTCGGTAATGGTACCCGAGGTCGTAAAAGCGGCTGATGACGCCAACACCATGCGCAATACGGCAGCATGCTGCGTTAGATAATAATCCGCGACCCAATCGACCAGCCGTCGCAATCCCCGTCCGATTGGAGGGCATTCGACTAGTTCGAGTACGTTACGCAATTTTTTGGCATCGATAGGCTCGTCGCCAAATATGTCTTCATCCCAAATGACACCGGGCAGTTTGCGCGGTCCAAGCGGTACCATCACTACGCAACCCGGTCCCGCTTTCATACCGTCGGGAAGACGATAGTCGAGCGGGCCGATCGCCTGCGTCAGCAGGACTACACGGACACGTTTGGAGGGAGCACTCATAACAGCGATATAGGCATGCAAATGCGCAGCGTCACCATTTTGCGCAAGGCGTTCATGGAAATAGCAGGCGATTGCTGATATCGCGGTTGCGGAGGAGACCAACACATGACTGTTCATACCAACCGTCGCCATATTCTGCTTTCGGGGGCCGCACTCGCCACTTTGATGTTGCCGGGATGCCAAAGCATGCCTGCCTTCAGTCTCACTGAAGCAATCCGGCGATTACTGACGATCGCGTCGCAAAATGCCTTTGCTCTTTTGCTGCAGCCTGGTGGATTTTACGACAGTTCGGTAGCACGTATTTCTTTGCCCGATCGACTTGGCGGAGAGCGTGGCACAGGAATCTTGTCGGTAGTTCTGCAAAGCCGACAGTTTCGCGACCGCTTGCAGCGCCAGTTGAATCGTGCAGCTGAAAAAGGTGCCGAACGGGCAGCGCCGTTAGTGGCCGATGCCGTTCGGAATCTCAGCATCGAAGATGCTGCGTCGCTCGTTCGCGGCGGACCGCAAGCGGCCACCGCTTTTTTGCGCGGTAAAATGGGCCCGGCACTTGTCGAATCGATGCTGCCGGGGATTTCCGAGGGTCTGCGTCTGTTCGATGATCAAGTCATCGGTCAAGCTGTTCGGTCTGTTACAGGTTTCGATGTCGCCGCATTGGCACAAGATATTACCAGAAAGGCCGATGAGAGCGTCTGGGCTGCAATCGGACTGGAGGAATCGGCAATTCGCGCAGATCCGCAAAAAACAAATGATCCCCTATTGATTGGGGTGTTCGGGCTGGTGCGGTAATTTACCTTTGAACGGGCTTGGATTCCCAAGGGTTTGTTACTAGGCACGGAACACGATTCCAAACCGATTGAAAGTAACCCCAAATATGAAATTCTTTGCCGACACAGCCGAAATTGAAGACATCAAGGAACTGGCGGCGACAGGTTTGCTTGATGGTGTGACGACCAATCCGTCGTTGATCGCGAAGTCGGGCCGCGACTTTATTGAGGTAACGCGCGAGATCTGCGCGCTGACCGATGGGCCAGTATCGGCCGAGGTTGTAGCGCTTGACCATGCCACGATGATGAAAGAGGCCGAGATTTTGCGCAAAATTGCGGACAATGTCTGCATCAAGGTACCGCTGACCATAGATGGCCTCAAGACATGCAAGGCGCTGACAGGCGAGGGGACGATGGTCAATGTGACCTTGTGCTTTTCGGCCAATCAGGCGCTTCTGGCAGCTAAGGCGGGCGCGAGCTTTATATCGCCTTTTGTTGGGCGGCACGACGATAACGGCTTTGACGGGATGCAGTTGATCAGCGACATCCGTCTGATCTACGACAATTATGATTTCGGCACAGAGATTTTGGTAGCGAGCGTCCGCCATGGCATCCATGTGCTGGAGGCGGCAAAGATCGGCGCCGATGTCATGACTGCACCGCCTGCGGTCATCAAGGGACTGTTCAAGCATATCCTCACCGACAAGGGCATTGAAGGCTTCCTCGCCGATTGGGCGAAAACAGGGCAGGCTATCGGGTAGTAAAATGTTTGAGGGAGAACGGAACGGGTCGCAAAAATTCCGTTCCCCCCCAAAATCCCCGTAAAACGAGGAACTGGATAACGAATCAAAATTAGCAGGATTCGGCAGGCATCGCTTGTATGTTTCCGACATCGGTCGAAAATCTTCTACACTTGCGGACAAATGCCTATGGGCTATTGTCTGTATAGGATTGAAAGGCGGGCGAGAATATTAGCAGTCCCACGCAGACAGAGCGTTTGCGGGAGCCTTAATATGAACAAGCCCGAAATGGTGTTTCCCATCGCACATATTCATTACAACGACGAAATTGACGGTAATGGCAAAGTCATTGTTCCTGAAGAAGTTCAGGATGCTATCCGGACACTCATCCGCTGGTCCGGCGATGACCCTAGTCGTGAAGGCTTGCTTGACACGCCAGCGCGTGTCGGACGTGCTTGGCGGGAATATTGTGCCGGTTATGCCGAAGATCCTGCAGCTCATCTGTCACGGACATTTCAAGAAGTCGGCGGCTACCATGAACTTGTGCTGTTGAAAGATATACCGTTCCAGTCGCATTGTGAGCATCATATGGCTCCCATCATTGGCAAGGCATCTATCGCCTATATGCCAACGGATCGTGTCGTCGGGATTTCTAAGCTAGCGCGCGTACTGCACGGATTTGCGCAGCGCCTTCAGGTGCAGGAGCGCCTTACTGCCGAAGTTGCAAACTGCATCTGGGAACATTTGAAGCCCGAAGGTGTGGCAGTTGTCATCGAAGCGCAGCATGGCTGCATGACAGGGCGAGGCGTTAAGGTGCATGGCGTTGGAATGGTGACGTCCAAACTCATTGGCTGTTTCTTGGATGACCAATCGAGCCGTAAGGAAGTCATGAGTCTGATGGGTTATTAACCCGGCTTACGCTTCGGCAAAATGTCTAATCGGCTTTACATTTCCTGGGTCCGCGCGCAATCTCCCTTTTGAGGGAGAGTGACATGATCAAGAAAGCTTTGTTTTTCGTCGGCTGCGCTAGTGGCCTTGCTGGTGCTGTTTTTGCAGAACCTGCTGAAAAGCCTGCTTCGGCGGCTACGATTTCTGCGCAGCGCGCAATGGCGAAAAGCCTGCCTGTGGATGACGGCCGTGACTCCGGTTTTGCGGATCGCGGATTTATAGCCACATTATCCGACCCGCAGATCAAAGCGAAGGACGGCAAAATTGTCTGGAATCTGGGCGCTTATGACTGGATGAGCGGCAATACAGCGCCCGAATCGGTAAACCCCAGCCTTTGGCGGCACATGGGTTTATTGCGTAAACATGGTCTGTTCGCCCTGTCCGAAAACATGTGGCAAGTGCGTGGTTTCGACGTGTCGAACATGACGGTGATCAAAGGACAAAACGGATGGATATTGATCGATCCATTGACGACCCGGGAAACCGCAACTGCCGCGCTTCGTTTGGTCAATGAGACCCTCGGCACACGTCCGGTCAGTGCGGTCATTTACAGCCACAGCCATGGCGACCATTTTGGAGGTGTGCGCGGCGTAGTAAACGAAGCGGATGTGAAGGCCGGAAAGGTTCAAATCATAGCGCCTGAGCATTTCTTGGCCGAAACGGCTTCGGAAAATGTCATGGCCGGTCCAGCTATGGGCCGCCGTGCAAATTTCCAGTTCGGATCTCATCTACAGCCAGGACCGTTCGGGCAGATGGGCAGCGGCATAGGCCGGGGTGTGGCAGGGGGCGACATCACATTGATAGCGCCGACAATTGAAATCCAAAAGACGGGGGAAACCCGGGTTATCGATGGTGTGACACTCGAATTCCAGATGGTGCCCGAAAGCGAAGCACCGGCGGAAATGAATGTTTATGTGCCCGCGGCGCGCACTTTTTTGGCGGCCGAAATCGCCACCTGTTCGCTTCACAATATTCTGACGCCGCGTGGAGCAAAGGTACGCGATGCCCATGCATGGGCCGGCTTCCTCAACGAAGCCGCCAATCTTTATGGAGATCGCAGCGATACCATTGCCTCAAGCCATTGCTGGCCCCGGTTCGGGCAGGAAGAGGTCAAAGGGTGGCTGACCGGGCAGCGGGACAACTACCGCTACCTACATGACCAGACCGTCCGCATGATGAACAAGGGAATGACGCAGGCTGAGATTGCGGAGGCCCTGAAAGCGCCTGCAGCAATTGGTGATCAATGGTTCAACAAGGGCTATTATGGCACATACAGCCATAACTCGAAGGCGATCTATCAATTTTATCTGGGATGGTATGATGCGGTTCCGGCGAACCTGAACCCACATCCGCCCGAGATACGCGCCGCAAAAATGGTTACGGCGATGGGGGGCACAAAGAAGGTGCTGGCTACGGCCAAAAAGGCAATGGCGGAAGGGGATTACCGCTGGTCGTCTGATTTGCTAAACAATCTTGTCTTTGCAGATCCGAAAAATGCGGAAGGCCGTGCATTGCTGGCCGACAGTTACGAACAACAGGGATATCAAGCCGAATCCGCAATCTGGCGGAACATGTTTCTGACGGCAGCGCATGAACTGCGGCAGGGTATCAAGGCCAGCATCAACACACAAAGCATCGATATGATTTCGGCGGTCCCAACAGCTTTGCTGCTGGATTCAGTCGCCACGCGGCTAGATCCTGCGGCAATCGGCAACCGCAAACTGGCGATAAACCTACGGTTTACGGACCGGAACGAGCAGGCGAAAGTTTCGGTTGGAAATGCGGTCATGTTCAGCGAAATGGGCGCGGCGCACCCTGAGCCAGCCGCAACGATTAGCGGCCCACGTCAGCTCTTTCTGGCGCTGTTGTTCCTGAAATTACCCGTGGCCCAACTGGAAAGTGCAGGTCTCAAGATTGAAGGTGACCGTTCGCAGGTTGAGGCTTTGCAGGCGGCCCTTGATCCTTTGCCCGGACCATTCAACATTGTGGAACCTTAAGTCCGCGTAGGGGCAGAATTACATCTCGCCCCGTTCGCGGCGGATTGCATACCATTTTTCGACATTGGCGTTATGTTCTTGCAGAGTGTTTGCAAAGACATGGCCGCCTTTGCCGTCGGCCACAAAGAACAGAGCCTTGGTATTTTCCGGGTTGAGGACAGCTTCGATTGCGGCACGTGACGGATTGGCGATCGGACCCTTGGGCAAGCCCACCATGGCATAGGTGTTATAGTCATTCACATCCGCAATTTCGGACTGACGGATGCGGCGGCCCAATGGTTTGCCTTTGGTGATCGGATAGATGATCGTGGGGTCGGCCTGCAACATCATGCCTTGCCGAATACGGTTGGAATAGACGCCAGCGACCATCCGGAGTTCCGATTTCAAAGCGGTCTCTTTTTCCACGATAGATGCGAGCGTTAGTGCCTCTTCCGGAGTTTTGACGACTGTATCACTGCTCCGCTTGGGCCAAAGATCGGCCATGGTCTGTGTCATGGCATCCTGCATGCGCTTCAGCACTGCGGCGCGATCCTCGTTTTTCTCAAAGGCGTAACTATCGGGTAGCACCGATCCTTCTACCGGAACCTGTATGGAGCCGGTCAGCCGGTCATTCGCCATCAGGCGCTCATACACCATGATTGAAGGCCAACCTTCGGGTATGGTGACCATCCGTTGAACTGTCTTTCCGCCCGTGAGGATATCAAGCACGTCGGAGTTTGAGGCCCCTGCCGGAATGATAAATTCGCCCGCCTTGATCGTGCTTGTCGCCTCGAATATTTTCGCGCGGTTGACGAAGGCATCTGCGGATTTGACGATACCGGATTTTTCAAGAACTTCAGCTGCCGACGTGATGCTTGAACCGGGCTTGATAACAACCGAGGTCTCACGCGTCAGCGGGCCAGGCGCTGTCCAGCCATAAACGAAATTGGCGCCAATCGCGGCAAGCAACACGATGGCTGCGATGATCGCCCATTTCGCCAGTTTACGCATCGGGGGCAAACCCGATGTTCAAGTGGCCAAGAAGCGGCATTTTAATCGACCGCTTTCATGATCAAGCTGGCATTGGTTCCACCAAAACCAAAGCTATTGTTGAGCACAGCCTTTACTTCACGCTTCTTAGCGACATGAGGAACCAGATCGACACCTTCGGTGCCTTCATCCGGGTTATCCAGGTTCAAAGTGGGCGGTACGATCTGGTCGCGCAACGCCAATATGCAGAAGATGCTTTCCACCGCACCTGCGCCGCCGAGCAAATGGCCGATTGCAGATTTGGTAGAGCTCATCGACACAGTCGATATTGCATCGCCAAACAACCGCTTTACCGCGCCTAATTCAATTGTATCCGCCATGGTCGATGTACCATGGGCATTGATATAATCGATATCGGATGGTGTCATGCCCGCCTTTTTCAACGCCATCTGCATGGAGCGGAACGCGCCATCACCCTCAGGATGGGGTGCGGTCACGTGATAGGCATCGCCCGACAGGCCATAGCCCACGACTTCGGCATAGATTTTTGCGCCGCGCGCCTTTGCATGTTCATATTCTTCGAGAACCACAATGCCCGCGCCTTCGCCCATAACAAATCCGTCACGGTCTTTGTCATAGGGGCGGCTGGCCTGCTCGGGACGGTCATTATAGGTCATGTTCAGTGCCCGGGCTTGCGCAAAACCGGCAATCCCCAAGGGGTTGATAGTGCCTTCAGCGCCACCGGCCAGCATGATGTCGGCATCATCGTCGCGGATCATGCGGGCAGCATCGCCAATGGAATGCGCGCCCGTTGAGCAGGCGGTTACAACAGCATGGTTCGGACCCTTCAGGCCGTATTTGATGCTGACCTGTCCCGAAATCAGGTTGATCAGACGACCATGCACAAAATGCGGGCTGACGCGGCCCGGCCCCTTTTCGGCCAAGAGCAAGGATTCACTCTCAATGCCGGGCAGCCCGCCGATACCGGACCCGATCGAGCACCCGGCACGCAGCTTTTGATCTTCCGTCAAATCGGTAAGACCAGCATCTTCCAAAGCTTGTCCAGCCGCATCGATTCCGTAGATGATAAACGGATCTACCTGCCGCTGTACTTTGTGATCAACGCGCTTGTCTGGGTCGAAGCCCCATGGGTGATCCTTGGGCTTTACCTCGCATGCAATATGGCACTTCTGGTCGCTGGTATCGAAGCGGGTGATGACACCTGCACCCGATTTGCTCGCGATCAGATTGGCCCAAGTGGTTTCGACATCCGCGCCCAAAGGCGTAACCAGTCCCAGTCCTGTAACCACAACACGACGCATGCTCTATCTCCTGGCGGGCTTATGAGCGCCCAATAAAAACAAGTGGAGCCAAAATGCAAACGGCTTTCCGGTTAAAACCGGAAAGCCGCGCTATCCTTAAGATGTGCAACGCAAGCGCGCTGCTGCACCCTATCAACCGTTGGCGTTGATAAAGTCGATGGCATCCTTGACGGTCGCGATCTTTTCAGCCGCATCGTCGGGGATTTCCACGTTAAATTCTTCTTCGAACGCCATGACGAGTTCGACGATGTCGAGACTGTCAGCGCCGAGATCGTCGATAAAGCTGGCTGCTTCGGTAACCTTGTCGGCTTCAACACCCAAATGTTCTACAACGATCTTTTTGACCCGATCCGCGGTATCACTCATTTTTTTTGCCCCTTATAGCTTGGGAGGATTAATATCAGGACTCGCCCTAATGTCCAGAATGGCTGCTGGCAAGTGGCAAGCGTTAAAGCATCGCCATCCCGCCGTTAACATGTAGTGTCTGGCCTGTGATATATCCAGCCTCCTTTGAAGCAAGATAGGCAATCGCGGCGCCAATATCGGTGCCTTCGCCCATGCGCCCCATTGGAATCCGTGCATTTAATGCTTCCTTTTGGGCATCGGGCAGCACGTCTGTCATCGGTGTGGCGATAAAGCCTGGCGCAACGCAGTTTACCGTAATTCCGCGGCTGGCAAGCTCTTGCGCCATCGATTTCGACATCCCAACGAGTCCCGCCTTCGATGCGGCATAATTGGCTTGGCCGGGATTACCGGTCGCGCCCACGACACTCGTAACCGAGATCATGCGTCCAAACCGGGCTTTCATCATCGGGCGGCTCGCTGCGCGCATCAGGCGAAACGCGCTTTCCAGATTGATCTGGATCACTTCGGCCCATTCTTCGTCTTTCATACGCATGGTAAGGTTGTCGCGCGTTACGCCTGCGTTATTCACCAGAATGTCGATCTGGCCCAATTTCTCGAGCGCTGCCGGGACAAGCGCTTCGACACTTTCCGCATCACCCAGATTGCACGGAATGGCGACATGATCGCCGCCCAGAGAGGCGCGAAACGCCTCCAATTTGTCGACATTGGACCCGGAAACCGCCAGACGCGCTCCCTGCGAAGCCAGAGCATGGCAAATCGCACTTCCAATCCCGCCCGAAGCTCCTGTCACAAG
>Ga0209480_10000266_pt1 | contig 45480 bp, 33 predicted proteins | sample JI61114C2DNA_FD_187501 | JGI IMG/M metagenome (GOLD analysis project Ga0209480, IMG submission 187501) | Wastewater effluent complex algal communities from Wisconsin, to seasonally profile nutrient transformation and Carbon sequestration -... | ecosystem: Engineered > WWTP > Effluent > Algae...
ATCAAGATTGATACCAGCTGTGAATGAACGCGGATTGGGATAGTGTCCGGCATCCACATTGGTGAGGCGTATATTGTTGTTGAATACACCTACTTCGGGATCATATCCGCTGTACTTCGTAAACGTATGCAGGTTTTGTACGGTGATATACACACGTGCGGAACTGATTTTCGCCTTAGATGTGTACTTCGCGGGAATCCTGTAACCGATCGCCAGATTCTGGATACGCAGGTAAGAACCATCCTCCACGTAGCGGTCAGACATATACACGTTGTTCACGTTTGTGTTGGTAAAGCGGGGCAACTGACCGGTTGTATTTGTTGCAGTATAACGGTCGGCTACTGAACGCAGTTGATTGTAATAAGGGTTATCCATTTTTTCCAGCTGCCAGCGGAGGAAGTTGAAAATTTTCGCTCCATAACTGCCTTGCAGGAAGATGGAGAAGTCGAAATCCTTATAGTTTACCGTGTTGGTAAATCCATAGGTGAATTTGGGCAGTGGGCTGCCTATAAACGTGATGTCTTTTTCATCAATGACACCATCCGGTTTGCCATCCGCTCCGCTTACATCTTTGAAGCGCACATCACCCAGCCAGGTATGGGTCTGATCAACAGAATAGCCAAACTGCGGCAGACTGTTGTTCAGTTCATCCTGCGTACGGAATAAACCATCCGTTTTAAGTCCAAAGAATGAACCCACTGCATATCCGGGAATGGTACGGGAGATCAGGTAATTGTCGTAGTAAATACGGCCATATAAAGCGGCCAGATCTCCAGCTACTTTCTCCAGTTTGTTTTTAAACTGGGAGAAAATGATATTGGTTTTCCAGGTAAGCGTCTTCGTCTTAATGTTGGTGGTATTCAGGCTGATGTCAATACCTGTATTGGACATACGTCCTGTATTGATTACGGGCCCTTTCAGGTCATCCCACTGGTCGCCCACACCTATCAGGCGGGGACCGGTACCAATAAGCAGCATCTGGCTGGTTACTTTCTTATATACATCAATAGAAGTTTCAATCCGTCCATTGAGGAAAGACACATCCACCCCACCATTCGTGGTAATCACTGATTCCCAGGTCAGGTTGGGATTGGCTACTCCATAGAGATAGTTGGAACTGCCAAAGCCCACGGGACCAGGCCAGAAGGAAACCACCGATGTATACGGCGGATTCGGTGCTCCGTTGGGCATATTGGTATTACCCACTTCACCATAACCGACCCTTACTTTAAGTGAGTTAATGGTTTTTTTCCAGTTCTCTGCAAAACTTTCATTCGTTACTGTCCAGGCAAAAGAGGCGCCGGGGAAATTACCCCATTTGTTTTTGCCGAAGAATTTGGAAGACCCGTCACGACGGACGCTCACATTTAATGCGTAGCGGTTATCGTAAGTATAGGTACCACGGGCAAAATAGGATTCAATGGTTCCGTCATTTTTACCACCACCCAGTTCCCATGTATCACGGTCGCTGCTGCCGGCATTCAGGTCGAGGATATTATTCTGCAGATCCACTTTTTTACCGCTCAGGCTTTCCCAGTAATTGTACTGCGCTTCGTGACCGGCAGTGGCACTGATGGCATGTTTGCCGATATTTTTATAATAGTTCAGGTAATTCCTGACCGCATAATAATACCCGTTTCCCCGGTATTCAAATAACTGGCTGCGCAGGCTGGTATTGCCAAAGTTGCCGGTACGTTGAAAAGCCATATTATTATAGAGACTCAGGGAGTAAGCGAATTCATTACGAAGGGATAAGCCTTTCATGAATTCAATATCCGCATAGAGTTGTCCGAATACCTGTGAACTGGTGGATTTATTACCCCGGTAGAAACTACGGGCAATCGGATTATCCTGTGCATATTGAAAACCGCCGATGGTTTGTCCGCCACCACCCCAGCTGCCATCCAGGTTTTTCACCGGAATCAGGGGGCTTTGTAATGTACCCCACCAGATTGTACCTTCTGCCGCATCGGCGAGAGTAACGTTCTGTATACTGCGGGAAGCATTCGCGCTCACCCCTACCTTGATCCAGGATTTCAACTGGTGATCCAGGCTGAAGCGGGTGGAATATCTTTTGAAATCGGAACCAATCAGGATACCTTTTTGGGTAAAGTAGTTGGCAGAGAGATAATAATTCGTTTTGTCTTTACCACCGGAGAAACTCAGCTGGTGATTCTGTACTGTGCCGGTGCGGAACATGGCATCCTGCCAGTCTGTACCACGGCCCAGTTTGGAAGGATCCGCAAACTCGCCACTGGGTGTAAGACCCAACAACGGGGAAACTTCATTCTGGTATTGAGCAAATTCACGCAGGTTCATCAGGTCCAGTTTCTTTTGTACTATCTGGTTACCGGTGTACATTTCATAATTGATCTTCCCTTCCCCGGATTTACCTTTTTTAGTGGTAATCAGGATCACTCCGTTGGCAGCCTGTGATCCGTAGATGGCCTGGGCAGAGGCATCTTTCAGGATGTCGATGGATTCAATATCATTCGGGTTAATGGTAGCGAGGAAACTGTTTCCGGTTTGTCCGTCTGAACCACCCAGACCGGCATATCCGCTACTGAATTTTGTATTACTGGTAAAGATGACGCCATCCACCACAATCAGCGGATCATTGGCGTTAATGGTAGTAACCCCGCGGATACGAAGCGATACACCTCCACCCGGCTGACCACTGTTGTTGACCACAGTAACACCGGCCACTTTACCTTGCAGAGCCTGGTCGATACCAGCCACCGGGAGGTCTTTTAAATCTTTTGTTTTTACAGAAGAAATCGCGGATGATACATCGGCCCGCTTGGCGGTACCATAACCGATCACCACCACTTCACTCAGTTTGGTGTCAGTCACATCCAGGCTGACCAGTACATTGGTCTTGCCTTCCAGTGAAATTTCTTTAGGCTTGGCACCTACATAAGATACCACCAAAGTGGTGGCAGAAGGAGGAACTGAAATTTTAAAAGCACCGTAGTTGTCGGTGATTACCGTAATCCGGCTGCCTTTAACCGCCACAGTCGCATTCGCCAGTGCTGATCCGCTCTGATCGGATACCACACCGGAAATAAGTCTGTTCTGGGAAAATACAGCAAGAGAGGATAGCACAAGCACAATAATCATTGTGAGTGCACGGGAGAGTCGTGTCTTTCTCATACAGCAAGAAAATTTAGACTCAAAAGTAGGCATATATACTTAAGCCAGAATAATACTATTTTATCTGATTATTGTATTTATTAACCCTGATTCACACCCGTTTTCGCAAAACCGGAACATTTAGCAGGGAGAAAATATTAATTATTATAAAATAAACAGATACAGTTATGATACTTTTTTATCTTTTACCTAGTAACTTTATCACAAAGGCCGTTATGAATAAGAATATTCTCCGGGAAATCACCCCGCTGACCCCCAGTGATTGCTTTACCATTTTCACCCGGGTAAAGACCGATTTTGATTTTCCCCTGCATTATCACGAGGAACTGGAACTCAACTTTATACATAATGCCAAAGGGGCCCGGCGGGTAGTGGGTGATCATATTTCGGAGATTGAAGACCTGGAGCTGGTGCTGGTAGGATCGAACCTGCCGCATGTGTGGCAGACCTATAAATGCAAGAGTAAAAAGATCACGGAAGTTACGATCCAGTTTCATAAAGATCTGTTTGATGATAAATTTCTGCGCCGCAACCAGATGAGTTTTATCCGCAACCTGCTGGAGCGGTCTGCCAAAGGCATTCTTTTTTCAAAGGCCACAGCGCAGCAATTGATGCCACGGATGCTGGTACTGGGACAGAAGCAGGGCTTTGACTCCGTACTGGAACTGATGTCGATCCTGCACGATCTCTCTGTGTCCCGTAATATGCATACGTTATCCGATGCGAGTTTCAGCAATGCCGAACTCTCCTATAACAGCCGGCGGATAGAGCGGGCTTTTGAATACATGAACCAGAACTTTCACAAGAATATCACGCTGACAGAAGTGTCAAAGCTGGTGAACATGACAGATGTATCGTTCAGCCGTTTCTTTAAAGCAAAGACCGGCATTACGTTTATAGACAGTTTACTGGAACTTCGGCTGGGACATGCCTCCCGCTTACTGATAGATACCACTGAATCGGTTTCAGAGATCGCTTATGACTGCGGCTTTAATAATATCTCCAACTTTAACCGCCTTTTTAAAAAGAAGAAAGGTTGTACACCGAAGGAGTTCAGGGAAAGTTACAGTACGGATAACCGGGTGTTTATCTGATAACCAGTCTTACACCACAGCCACCGCTGGCTTAACCACTGAATTCCAGTATTTTGTAATATTTTATTTATTAATTCGGAATATTTCCGAATTAATGTCAACTAATTTACAATTTATGTATCTCCAGGAAGCCATCGCCCCTTATGCCGGTCAGCCGCTGACCCGGCAATTGCTGCTTGATATCCTGAGGGATTATAAAAGGCCTTATGATAAAATCACTGAACTGGTAAAACAGGAACAACTGATCCAGGTAAAAAGGGGCCTGTATATTCCCGGCGCAAAACTGAAACTGCCGCCACCGGTATCCTTTCTGCTGGCCAATCATCTTTATGGACCCAGTTATGTTTCTCTGGATTCAGCCCTGTCCTTCCATGGGTTGATTCCGGAAAGGGTTTTTGAGATCAGTTCAGTAACGCTCAGAGCAGCCAAGACGTTTGCTACAGATGCGGGCCGGTTCAGTTACACCAAACTGCCCCTCCCCTATTATAGCTATGGCATTCAATCTGTAGTACTGGCTACCAATCAGACGGCCCTGATGGCCTCCGCAGAAAAAGCGCTCTGTGACCGGATCGTCAGCACGTCCCATATTTTACTACGTAGTGTAAAGCAAACCCTGGATTTTTTAACCGAAGATCTGCGTATAGAAAAAAGCAGTTTGCAACAACTAGATACCGGGGCTATCAGCCGCTGGACTAAAATAGCTCCGAAAAAAACAAGCTTGGTAATGCTGGTAAACACACTGAATAGTCTATGATAAAGGAATGGCTGGAGATATGGTCTGCGGAGTATTTTACAGACTTAACTGATAAAATCAAATTCTCATAACCAGATGTTTATCTGAGCAGGCCTGAAGCAAGGACAGTATCCGCAAAATCTTTCAGGCTGGCATAGCTATCTTTTCGGTCAGGAATGGGAATAAATAAATTGTGCTTACCTGTATCCATTCGTGGAATCTTTATCTGCCATTTAATACTGTCTGTTTCCATACCTGACGCGGTTAAATTGCTGAATACCTGAATTCCCAGATGGTTATAGGGTTGCTGCATAAAGCGGTTTGTCCATTCCTCCTTTTCCGCTTCATTCATTACTCTTTTTTTTTCTTTTAAGAAATCCGTCTGTTCCCGTAAGAATTTCTGAAAATGATCGCTCAGCAACGCTTTTTTCGCACCTGTATCCAGCACTTCTCTTTTCTTTATTGTAAAACAAAGCCGTAAAAAATTCTGCAGGGAATCCGCCAGTACTGGTGACTTATAGAAAATTAATATAGGAAGGCTTTTATCCTGTTTATCCGGTGGGCTTACAATAAAAGCCAATAAGCAAACAGAAAACCCTGCCAGTAAAACTGCTTTATTCATATTGCTAGTTACAGAAAATTTCAATTATGCACAATGCTTTTTGTGGTATAACAAAAGAACCCGCTTTTCAGCGGGTTCTGCTTTAATGGGTACCTTCTTTATTTGGTTTTCCGTCCTAGACTAATTTGAGGGGGGGGTCAGCCACAACCTCCCTGGTTGCCGCAGTTCAGGCATTTGTAGCAGGCGCCGCTGCGCATCATGATATTACCGCACACATTACAGGCGGGTGCATCACTCTGCATGTTCTTGGCCACCGCGTTCATCGCGTCCATGCTTGATTCTGATTTCACCGGCTGTGCCGCGGCACGCTGTGTTTTGGCGGGCTGCGGGGTTACACTCCCGGTGGAGGGAGTCACCCGTACGCTGGACAATTCAGGATCCTTCGCATACTCCAGCGGGTTAGAGGGCACTTCATCCCAGTCGTCACCGCCGGTGTTCATTACTTCCGGCTTATCCAGTACGTGCACGAGGTCGGTACGTCCGAGGTACTCATAACCTAATACACGGAAGATAAAGTCAACAATGGAAGTAGTGGTCTTGATATTCGGGTGTTCCACAAATCCGGAAGGATCAAAGCGGGTGAACGCGAATTTATCCACGAACTCTTCCAGAGGTACTCCATACTGGAGGCCGATGGATACGGAGATCGCGAAGCAGTTCATCATGCTGCGCATGGTGGCTCCTTCTTTGGCCATATCCACAAATATTTCTCCCAGCGTACCATCGGCATATTCTCCGGTGCGGAGGAATACCGCCTGGCCACTGATCTTGGCTTTTTGTGTGAAACCACGACGCTTGGCGGGCAGGGTGCGGCGCTCTACAATGCTGGCAAGTTTACGTTTCAGCTTGGTATCGGGAGAAGCCTGTACGCGTTTCTGTACTTCTTCCAGCAGTTCTTCCACAGTCAGCTTACCGAGATCCACAATATTGGATTCCACTACGGCCGGTGCGGCTGCCACTTCTTCTTTGGCTTCTTCCTCAGTATCCGTTTTCTTTTTCTTATCTGACTTGTTGCTGAGGGGCTGCGACAGTTTGGAACCATCACGGTAAAGCGCATTCGCTTTCAGACCCAGTTTCCAGCTCAGGTAGTAGGCGTCGGCGATCTCATCCACTTTTGCTTCATGGGGCAGGTTGATGGTTTTGGAAATCGCTCCGCTGATAAACGGCTGTGTGGCTCCCATCATACGGATATGTCCGTGTGCATGGATATAACGTTCGCCTTTTTGTCCGCATTTATTGGCACAGTCAAAAACGGGCAGATGTTCGTCTTTCAGTCCGGGAGCACCTTCGAGCATCATGGTACCGCACACATAATCGTTGGCGGCTTCGATCTGCTCATCGGTATAACCAAGGGCTTCCAGCAGACTCCATTCAAAATTGTTGTATTGTTCCGGTGTAAAGCCCATACGTTGCAGGCACTCTTCACCCAATGTATACTTATTGAATACGAATCCGATTTCAAAAGCAGTGGCAGCGGCGGCATCCAGGCGTTTGATTTCATCGGCAATGAAACCTTTCTCGCTCAGGCTTTGGTGGTTGACAAATGGCGCACCGGCAAAACTGGCCGCACCTACCGCATACTTGATAATATTGTCTGTTTCTTTTTCAGAATAACCCAGGTTTCTCAGGGCTGTGGGTACCGACTGGTTGATGATTTTGAAATAACCACCACCGGAGAGTTTTTTAAATTTCACCAGGGCGAAATCAGGTTCCACACCAGTAGTATCGCAATCCATTACCAGACCGATGGTGCCGGTCGGGGCGATTACCGTTGCCTGTGCATTGCGGTAACCGAATTTCTCACCCATTTCCACGGCATCATCCCAGGCCTTGCAGGCCGCTTTCAGCATGTAATCCGGGCAGTATTTTACTTTGATTCCCTGGGGTTTCAGACTCAGGTTCTCATATTCGTCCGCATCATAAGCGGCGAGACGGTGATTGCGCATTACCCGCATCATGTGTGCCTTGTTCTCTTCGTATCTCGGGAAGGCACCCAGTGCTTCGGCCATTTCAGCAGAAGTTTTATAAGAGGTTCCGGTCATGATCGCCGTGATGGCACCGGCAATGGCCCGGGCTTCTTCACTGTCATAAGGAATACCGCTTACCATCAGCATGGTACCAAGGTTGGCATAACCCAGCCCCAGGGTACGGTATTCGTAACTCAGCTGGGCTACTTCCCTGGAGGGGAACTGAGCCATTAGCACGGAAATTTCCAGTACCACGGTCCACAGACGGCAGTTATACTCATAGCCTTCCACATCAAACTGATTGTTGTCCGCATTGTAGAACTTCATCAGGTTGGCGGATGCCAGGTTACAGGCCGTATTATCGAGGAACATATACTCGGAGCAGGGATTGGAAGCCCTGATCTCACCCCCTTCGGGACAGGTATGCCATTCGTTGATGGTGGTATTGTATTGTGTACCGGGATCCGCACAGCGCCAGGCGGCGTAAGCGATCTGGTTCCACAATTCACGTGCAGGAACTTTCTTCATTACGCGGCCATCCATACGGCCGGTCAGTTCCCAATCTTCGTTATTATCCAGTTTCTCAAAGAAAGCATTCGGAATACGGATAGAGTTATTGGAATTCTGTCCGCTCACAGTGCGGTAGGCTTCATCTTCATAACCGGAAGGATATCCGGCTGCGATCAGGGCACCTACTTTCTTTTCTTCTTCCACTTTCCAGTTGATAAAGTCCACGATCTCGGGGTGATCCAGGTCCAGACACACCATTTTAGCGGCGCGACGGGTAGTACCACCGGATTTAATTGCGCCGGCGGCACGGTCACCGATTTTCAGGAAACTCATCAGGCCGGAAGAACTGCCACCACCGCTCAGCTTTTCGCCTTCGCCACGGAGGTTGGAGTAGTTGGTTCCCACACCTGAACCATATTTAAAGATACGGGCCTCACGCACCCACAGGTCCATGATACCACCTTCGTTCACCAGGTCATCATCCACACTCAGGATAAAGCAGGCATGCGGCTGGGGACGCTCATACGCATTGGTAGATTTTTTCAGTTCACCATCGGCCGGGTCCACATAATAGTGGCCCTGGGGCTTACCGGTAATTCCGTAACTCTCATAGAGTCCGGTATTGAACCATTGCGGGCTGTTGGGCACACACATCTGATTCAGGATGGAATACACTAACTCCTCATAGAATACCTGCGCATCCTTATCGGTGGCAAAGTAGCCGTACTTCACTCCCCATACTTTCCAGCAGTTGGCCATACGATGGGCCACCTGACGGGCAGAGGTTTCGCGGCCCAGGCTGCCATCAGGCTGGGGAACACCGGCTTTACGAAAATACTTCTGGGCTAAAATGTCTGTGGCAATCTGGCTCCACTGTTTCGGAACTTCCACATTGGTCATTTCAAACACTACTTCACCGGAAGGATTACGGATTACTGAGGTACGATAATCATATTCGAACATATCATACACACTCACATCATCCTTTGTGAAGCGGCGACTAAACTGCAAACCGCTTTTGGCGGATGCCTGCTTCTTATTTGCCATAACTAGAAAAAAATTTATTGGGTTTCGGTCCTGGTTACAATCTCAACATCCCTGGCGGGAGGTTGATTACGAAAGTATTTTTATTACGAGGAAGTTCAAACCTTCAGATATCCCCAATATGTGGAAAATAGTATCGTAAAATCCCGAAAGGCTTGCCAGTACTGCATTTGCTGATTTTTTCACAATGCCCTGGTTTTTTATGGGCTAAGTTTTTTTGGAAAATTCGGATGCTTCTATTAATAAAAATTTAACATGCTTTTTTACACAAAATTGAAAGAAAAAAATACCTTTTTCTGCCTATGAAACAGACCTTACGGAGGTCTGTTTTTCCCGGTTTTCCGAAAAGCGCTTAGTCCCCGGATTCCGTTTTTTTAACCCCCTCCGGATTTCCCGGAAGTCCGGCATTTCAAATTCAGGTATTTGCCCGGATCAATATCCCGGAACGCAAAATTACCCGGGCCATACCTGCTTCAAAGCCAACTATTTTTCGCATTTTTGCCTAAATCAACCGGATCCGGATGGAATTGCCGATTTATCATACACTGGCGGAAAAGAAAAAGCAGGGAAAGAAGTCTTTTGCGGTGCTGATTGACCCCGATAAGGTCAATCCGGCTCTGCTGGAGGAACTTGTCAGTCGTTCACTGGATGCCCAGGTGGATTATTTTCTGGTGGGTGGCAGCCTGGTGATCTCCAATCACCTTGATGAATGTGTACAACAAATCAAAAAAAGCTGTGATATCCCGGTTATCCTGTTTCCCGGTAGTCCTTCCCAGGTTAGTAAATATGCCGATGCCTTATTGTATTTATCCCTGATATCCGGACGTAATCCGGAATTACTGATCGGACAGCATGTGGTTTCTGCCCCTTTTGTAAAGAAGAGCGGACTGGAGATCATGCCCACCGGTTATATCGTGGTGGATGGAGGTGCCCCTACTACCGTCTCCTATATAAGCAATGCGGCCCCTGTTCCGGCGGATAAGAATGAAATTGCGATGTGTACCGCCATGGCCGGCGAAATGCTGGGCATGAAACTGATTTATATGGATGCCGGCAGCGGCGCCAAACGCCCTATTACCGAAAGCATGATCAAAGCTGTAGCCGATCATATTGATGTGCCCCTGATCGTAGGTGGCGGTATCATTCAACCCGAAAAAGCTTACCTGAACTGCAAGGCCGGTGCCGATGTAATTGTAGTTGGTAACGCGATTGAAAAAGACGCCTCCCTGATTAAAGAGATGAGTGATGCGGTGCATAGTGTGCCGGTGAAAGCAAATTATTGATTACTGATTATTTATTATTGCGATCAGTCCTTCAGTTCGCAGTACGCTGCTAATAGCAAATCTCCCTTCAGTCATTTACTCTTAAAACGACCCAATAATCAATAATCCATCTAAAGTCATTTACTGCAACAAGCGGCCCAATAATCAATAATCCTAAAACATCACTCCCGGCCTTTTACGACATTTCTGTTATCGTAGCTCCTCCACCTTCACCCTCGTCGGTGTTTCCTTCCCGGCAATAATACTTCTTGAACTCAGCGCAATCGCTTTAATCACTTCTGTCATGTTCACTATATCCAATGTTTCGATATGATCGGTGAGTTTGTGATAATGAGGCTCCACATCCATCTTTGATGTAGAGATTGTATGAGCAGGAACACCCAATCTGGCCAGTGTGGCATTATCCGAACGATAGAATAATTGCTGTGAGGGATACGGGTCGGGATAAAAGGCAAACGCCGTTCCTTTCAGGTCTTTTGCAAGAATCTCGCCCATATTGGTCTTCTCATAACCGGTAATATAGGCGGAGTTCTTTCCCCATTTGCTCTCCGTACCGATCATTTCAATATTGAACATGGCCATCACTTTATCTGCGTCGAACTGACGGGAGAAGTACTGGGAACCAAAACCACCTACTTCCTCTGCGGTAAAAGCGGCAAAGACAAGGGTGCGTTCATTATTGCCGAGTTTTTTAAAATATTTAGCCAGCATGATCACCGCCGTAGTACCCGCAGCATCATCATTGGCGCCATTATAAATGGAATCTCCATCCACGGGTTTGCCTACGCCGAGATGATCATAGTGTCCGGAGAAAACAACAAACTCATTCACTTTACTTTTGCCCGGAATCACCCCAACCACATTGGCCATTTTCTGTTCGGTGATTTCATGAAACGCTTCAATAGAATAGTTGGCAGGAGCATTATCGGTCAATACAAACAGGACAGACGTATTCGATGTAAACATGGAGGATTTCAGGCGTGACAGATTGCCGAAACTGTTGGCAAAGCTTTTCTCCACCCACACGATCATATTCTTATTGGCACGGACATATTTACGGGCTTCCGTCTGCAGGTTGGCACCGGTTTTTATAAAGGCTGTTTCATATCCGGAGCCCTGATCAATCTTCAGCTGTGGCCGGGAAGTAATAACCATCACCGATTTCTGATCAATAGCCACTCCGTCCAGTATGGCCGTGGCACTGATGAATTTCGGTCGCACCATCGCGAATTCCTGACGGTAACTGCCGGTAGTATTGAGGGTACTGAGGCCAATGGCTTTAAATTCCGCAGCGATAAAATCAGCGGCTTGATCAATATCCGGAGAAAATGTGCGGCGGCCACGCATGTCATCGGAAGCCAGTGTTCTCTCGATCCGTTCAACTTCTTTTACATTGATTACATCGAGGCCTTTCTGTGCGGTAACGGATGTTGTTGCTGCTAGGAACAGGACAACCGTGGTAATTTTTTTAATCATTTGGTTCTTGTTCTGTATAAGACATTTATAATAATGCCACCCTTTCAGGGTTCTTATATCGAATGTCCGGATATTAATTGTTTCTATAATAATTTCAGCCCTTCGGGCTTTTACCCAATTTTAAGCGGCATCTTTTTGATACTGGTTTTCTCCCATCACGTAACCTCCAACCTCCAACTTCCAACCTCGAACCTCCAACTACCTTTAAACCTCTACCCTTATCACGAGACTGCCGACTACTAACTCCCGACTACCGACTAGCTCAGAGGCTCATCATCTCCTTAAACTTCACCGTCTGTCTCCTGCTGACTTCAATTTTCTCGCCACCTTTCAGATCGAGTAATAAACCACCATTAAAATAGGGTTCAATTTTTTCGATCATGCGGAGATTGACGATATGTTTGCGATTGGCACGGAAGAATACTTTTTCATCGAGGCGTTCTTCCAGTGCATTCAGGGATTTTAAGATCAGGGGTTTATTGGCGCCAAAAAACACTTTGGCATAATTTCCCACACTTTCAAAAAGACGGATTTCACTAAGCTTGACAAACCAGCAACGTTCCCCGTCTTTTACAAAAACCTGGTCATGCTCGGACAGTATGCTGTTATTGACAAATTCTGATTCACCACGGGGTTCCCGGTTGTCGGGGTGTTGTAGTTTCTGGATCGCATCGGCCAGCCGTTTGGGCTCCACCGGTTTCATCAGGTAGTCCAGCGCATTCACTTCAAAAGCCTTCAGGGCAAACTCATGATGGGCCGTGGTGAAGATCACCTGCGGGGCTTTGTCGAGTTCGGCCAGCATTTCAAAACCGGTTTTCCCGGGCATCTGAATATCCAGGAATATCAGGTCGGGTTGCAGACTTTCAATTTTTGCCAGGGCATCTTCCGCGTTCACGGCTTCATCAATTACTTCCACTTCCGGAAAATCCTGCAGCAGTTTTCTTAATTCAAGCCTGGCGAGCCGTTCGTCATCAATAATAATTGCTTTCATGAAATACTGTTTTGGGTGGCGATGTTCATCGTTATCAGGGTTGTACAGGAATACGGACCCTTGCTTCCACCAGGGATCCGTTGATCTGTTTAATCTCAAAAGTCGCTTTTGCTCCGTAAAGGAGACTTAGCCGGTTGGTGGTACTGGATAAACCAAACCCCTCCTCATTACTTACCCGGCTGTCCAGCTGCCCGGTATTCTGAATTACCAGTTCGTGATAATCGCCGGTGAAATCAGAAATCACTTTTACCACCCCGCCATTGATCTGCTGGCTGATCCCGTGCTTGATTGCATTCTCCACCAGGGTCTGCAGCATCATGGGCGGCACGGGCTGGTTTAATGTATCCTCATCAATCTCATATTCCACTTTCAGTCTGTCTTCAAAGCGCATATTTTCCAATGCCAGGTAATCTTTAATGATCCCCAGTTCCCGTTCCAGGGGCACCGTTTCCAGCTTCTCCGTCTGCATACTGCTGCGCAGGATATTACTGAGTTCCGTTACTGCCTCTCTTGCCCGTTGTGGATTCTCGTCCACCAGGGCCCGGATACTGTTGAGTGAATTAAAAATAAAATGCGGATTGATATGTGCCTTGATGGTTTTGAGTTCAAGTTCTTTTACCATGGACTCCAGCCGGAGTGTATCAAGTTGTTGTTTCCGGCTCTTGGTTACATAGTGATAAATAAAGTAAATCAGGTTCCAGATAAAAAAGTACACGAAAAAATTAAAGACACCGCTGGCAATCAGCAGTACTTTATTGCTCAGAAACTCATGTTCACGTTTGTTGAGCAGGTTATAATTCTGGAGTACCTGCATAAAGATCAGGGACCCGATAACGGAAAAAATCAGGGTAATCAGCAGGAAGTAGAAAAACTGCTTTTCGAGTTTTTTTTGCAGGAGATCCACACTCAGGATCACCGACCGCATGATATGGCTGAGCACCAGTCCGAGAATGACATAAATCCCCAGCCGGCCGAATACCTGGAAAAACTGTTCCCGGGTGTTGAGCTGGTCAAAGGAATAGGCAAAAAAGATGCTGATCAGTGTAAAACCGCCCCAACCAATTGCCTGGAATAACCAATACCTTGAATTAGCCATCCACATAGGTTACAAATCTACTGATTCCGGGGGCACAGGAGACCCAATTATATACCAGTGGCAGATAATGCCTGTAAATGGGGTAAATCAGGCCCCAACCTTTCCCGGAAATTATTGTTAAACAATCCTTCCCGGTAAGCAGGACTATGGCTTCCGGACGGAAAACAGTACTTTTACAGCGTCAAATTATAACCCATGCAGATCACCCCGGGCCCACTGCTTCAAACCATTGATTCACCGGAAGATTTAAAAAAGCTTCCCCGTGAGAAATTACACCAGCTCTGCGATGAATTACGTCAGTATATCATTGACGTGGTGAGCGTACATGGCGGGCATTTTGGTGCCAGCCTGGGTGTGGTGGAACTCAGTACGGCCCTTCACTATGTATACAATACTCCGTATGACCAGCTTGTATGGGATGTGGGGCATCAGGCCTATGGTCATAAAATACTGACCGGGCGCCGGGATGTTTTCCCCAGCAACCGCAAATACAAAGGCATCAGCGGATTTCCAAAACGCAGTGAAAGCGAATACGACACATTTGGTGTGGGACACTCTTCCACCTCCATTTCTGCCGCACTTGGGATGGCTATGGCAGCCAAGTACAAAGGCGAGAAAGACCGGAAAGTAGTTGCCGTGATCGGGGATGGATCCATGACAGCCGGCCTCGCATTTGAAGGCATGAACCATGCCGGAGTGGCCGATGCGGATATGCTGATCATCCTGAATGATAACGGGATCGGAATCGACCCGAATGTGGGAGCACTGAAAGAATACCTGACGGATATCTCTACTTCACCTACGTATAATAAAGTAAAAGATGATGTTTGGAAAATACTGGGCAAGTTACCGGTGGGAAAAGATTTCAGCCGGGGCATGGCTCATAAACTGATAGAGGGGATGAAGGGAATGGTGAGCAGCAGTGCTAACTTATTTGAAGCCCTGAAACTCCGCTATTTTGGTCCGATTGACGGACATAACGTAGCCAAACTTGTAGATACCCTCCGTGATCTCCGAGAGATCCCCGGTCCCAAGATCCTGCATATTATCACCACCAAGGGCAAGGGGTATGCTTTGGCGGAAAAAGACCAGACCAAGTGGCATGCACCCGGTTTATTTGATAAGCTGACCGGTGAAATACAGAAAAAACAGTTTGACCTCCCCCAGCCGCCCAAATACCAGGATGTGTTCGGACATACCCTGATTGAACTGGCGGAACAGAATGATAGAATATTTGGTATCACTCCGGCCATGCCTTCAGGTTCTTCACTGAAGTTCATGATGGAGAAAATGCCTGACCGCGCTTTTGATGTGGGTATTGCCGAGCAACATGCGGTTACGCTTAGTGCAGGTATGGCCACGCAGGGACTGAAAGTCTTCTGTAATATCTATTCTTCGTTTATGCAGCGGGCTTTTGACTCGGTGGTGCATGATGTGGCCATCCAGAAATTACCGGTAGTATTCTGTCTGGACCGCGCAGGACTGGTGGGCGATGACGGCCCCACACACCATGGCTGTTATGATATTGCTTTCTTCCGTTGTATTCCCAATATGATTATCAGTTCGCCGATGAATGAAGCCGAACTGCGTAACCTGATGTATACAGCCCAGCTCGATACCCTTTCTTACCCGATGGTGATCCGCTACCCGAGAGGTGAAGGCATGATGCCTGAATGGAAAACACCCATGCAGGAAATACAGATAGGCCAGGGACGTAAATTGAGAGAAGGTCAGGATATCGCCATTCTTTCCCTTGGTCATCCGGGTAATTTTGCCGCGGCAGCTATACGTGAATTGAAAAGCGACGGACTCAACCCCGGGCATTACGATATGCGTTTTGTAAAACCGCTGGATGAAGTTTTGTTGCATGAAGCCTGTCAGCGGTACAATAAACTGCTGACCGTGGAAGACGGCACGGTGGAAGGTGGCTTTGGCAGCGCTATCCTCGAGTTTATGAACCGGCACGGATATAAAAATGAAGTACGTATTCTGGGTATTCCGGACCGGCTGATTGAGCATGGCACCCCGAAAGAACTCCACCGCGAATGCGGCTACGATGCACAAGGCATTGCGGCAACCGTACGCGATATGATGAAAGAGAAAATATCGGTGGCCCCGTTACTCGGATAATCTCCTGCAAATAATTTTCAAAAACCGCAGCCAAGTGCTGCGGTTTTTTTGTTTCATAAAATTTTAACAGGCAGGATAACAGCCCTGTGTATGGAAATCCGTTATCGCTGCATCTGACAAGTTCAACTGCCTTACATGAAAGCCCTCATCCCGCTCAGCATTACCGTTATCCTGATAGCCAGTATCAGTTATCTGGCTCAAAGTACCCATATAAAAAAAGTGAAAGCCCTGCATGGCCTTACCCGGGAAGCGCCGGCACACAGCTCCCTGGTAAACAGGGAGAAGTTGCAGGAGAAAGCAACGGCAGCCAAAGACTTTGTCCGGAAGAAGGGGTATAATAACCAGCTTTGTTTTCTGATTGATATGAACCTGCCTTCCGGAGAAAACCGGTTTTTCATTTATGATCTTCAAAAAGACAGCCTGCTGCATAGCGGACTGGTAACCCATGGCAACTGTTTTCAAAACTGGCTGGAAGGAAGAAAATATGGCAATGAAGTGGGTTGTGGGTGTACTTCATTGGGAAAATACAAAATCGGAATTCCCTATACCGGCAAATGGGGATATGCATACAAGCTGCATGGACTCGACAGCAGTAACAGCAATGCTTTTGAAAGAGCCGTGGTGCTGCACAGTCACAGCTGTGTGCCGGAAACGACACAAATTGATGACATATGCCAGAGCAACGGGTGTCCTACCGTTTCACCCGGGATGCTGAATACCATTAAACCCCTGGTGAACCGTTCTGATAAACCGGTACTGTTGTGGATGTATGAATAGACTAATTAGTCAGGTTATTCAGGTGTACAAACAACTCCACCAGATCAGGTTCTGTTTTTAGTTTGATGTGCTCTTTTTTTACAATCGCTGAAATGGAGGCGCCGTAGGCTGGCATTTTCAATTTGAGTATATCCACATCCGGATAAATGGCCACGAGCTTGCCATCCGGGGTGGCGGCAAAATAGAGTTCTTTCCGTTCCGCTCTTCTTTCTTCCGGCAGTTCTTTATCCTTTATCTGCTGAATGGACCGGGCCCGGCAGCGTAGTAATTTTATATCCCCATTTACCAGCAGTTCATAGAACGTCTCCGGGGTGTTCGACTGGAAAGCAGGTTGCTGGCTGACAAAATAATACAGCACAGTATCCGTTTTCAACTGCACTTCCAGGGAAAACCGACTGACCGTATCCACAAACTCCATGATCACACTCCCTTGTTTGTAATACAGCGTGTTATTGTAGGCATCAAAAATGAGGGGAACCTGTAACGGTGCCCGGCCACTTTTAAAAAAAACCTGGCCCGGCATCCATTCCTGGTTAATAAACATTTTCTGCAGATCAATCAGTTCTGCTTCATCCGGCCGTTCTGACCACTTATACGTTTCAAGACGACGCTGGACTCCACTGAGGCCTCCGAGTCCGGAGCCGGTAGCCTGGGCAAAGGCAAGGGTGTTCATGGCCAGAAAGGCCGCGAGAAGAATGAATTTCATACTGGTTAAGTTAAGGTTTACACTCCCCTTTCCTCACCATCACCCGGACTTCCGTTTCAGCCGATCAGATCAGGCCAGCGCGGCTTCCAGGGTGATCTCCGTGTTCAGGAGCTTACTAATAGGACAGTTTTCTTTTGCATCCGCTGCACATTCGGCAAATTTAGCGGCATCTATGCCCGGAACAGCCGCTTTTACTTCCAGGTGGCTGGAGGTCACCACACCGGCTTCCAGGGTAATGGTACACTTTGTATCAATGTTGTCGGCAGTAAATCCGGCGGCACCCAGTACAAAACTGAGTTTCATGGAAAAACAACCGGCATGGGCGGCGGCCACCAGTTCTTCCGGATTGGTAAATGTGCCGTCTTCAAAACGGCTTCTGAAGTCGTACGAAGTATTATTCAGTACATTAGATTTGGAACTCAGGGTACCTGTACCTTCTTTACCGGTACCTTTCCAATTAGCGGTTGCAAAGCTTTTCATGTGTAATTTTTTTTGAGCTGTTTATTGTTGGTTTTGTTCGTCTGTTTCCGGACTTCCGGGCTGAATATCCGGCTGGTCCTTTCCGTCCAGTTCTGCCAGGCGGTCGTCGGGCTCATTGAATTCAATAATGAAATTATTCTTCCCCTCACCGATCATGATCTTCATGAATTTCATCTGCACAAGCTCCAGCATCGAGAGAAAAAGGAAAATGGCATGCACCCGGTTTTCCGCGTGTTCAAAAATGCTTTCAAACGGCAGTACTTTTTCCTCGCGGGCCAGTGATAACATCTGGTCACGGGCTTTCTCCATGGTATAGTTATACTGCACCACAGTGTGTACGGGTTTATTCAGCCGGTCACTGTATTTCTGCATGGCCCGTTCAAAGGACTTCATCAATTTGAACAGGGTGATATTCTGGATCTCCGTACCCTCACTGTCTTCCTCCCCGATCTGTGATAATTCCTTCTGGATATTTCCTCTTTTCACCATCAGCATCCGTAAGGCTTCCATCTCGGCCATTTCAGCGGATGCTTCTTTAAACCGCTTGTACTCGAGGATTTTATTCACCAGTTCCAGACGCGGGTCAATTTCATTACCCTGTGCATCCAGTTCCTTCCGGGGCAGCAGCATTTTGGCTTTGATCCGCATCAGCGTGGAAACGAAAAGGATAAACTCACTGCTGAGCTCAATATTCAGTTCATCGCTGCCATGGATATAATCCAGAAAATCGTTGATAATCCGTGTAATGGGAATATTGTAAATATCCAGTTCATCCCGTTCAATAAAGAACAGGAGAAGGTCGAAGGGGCCTTCAAACTGGGGCAATTTGATCTGATACGAGGGATTCTGCACAACGTGTTTTTTAGCGATAAATAGAAACAGGGCTGTACCGGCTACGATACAGCCCTGTCGCAAAAATAAGGGAATCGGGCCGGAGGATGACCGGCCTTTTTCCACCGGATTATTTCTTCAGGGCATCCCTGATTTCACGCAGCAGGGTGATGTCCTCTGGTGTGGGTGCCGGGGCAGCCGGAGCTGCTTCTTCTTTCTTCTTGGTACTATTGATGGCTTTAATGACCATAAACAGGAACAAGGCGATTGCAATAAACTTCACCGCTGCGGAAATGGCCATACCATATTTCAACTCAGCGTCGCCGACTTTTACGGACAGGGCGTCAAAATTGATTCCCCCCGTAATAATACCTACAACAGGCATGATGATGTTGTCCACAACAGCCCCCACAATCGCTCCAAAAGCAGCACCAATAACTACACCGACAGCCAGGTCAATAACGTTGCCCTTCATGGCAAACTCTTTAAATTCTTTAAGCATTCCCATAAAAAATTGATTTTTGGTTATAAAAAATGTTCAGGATTCGCTCCTAAGGTATAGATATTATTATTAATCTATCCCGCTCTGACTTATTTTTTTAACCCCGGGAACTGCATATCCAGCCCTTTCATCAGGTCGCGCAGGGCTTTGGCAATCACATATTCCTTGTACCAGTTCTGGTCAGCCGGCACAATAACCCATTCCGGCTGATTGCATTTTTCAAAGCACTCCTCATACATTTCCATATACACATCCCAGAGTTTGGCCTCTTCAAAATCTTTTTCATTGTATTTCCACATCTTAGCCGGGTCTTTCATCCGTTCACTGAGGCGTTCATGTTGCTCTTCCGGGGATACATGCAGGTAAAATTTCAGGATATGTGTATTGTTATGCTGCTGAAGCAGTTTCTCAAAATCATTGATGGCTTCCATCCGTTTTTTCGCGGTTTCGTCATCACACCACTTATGCACCCGGGTCACCAGAATGTCCTCGTAATGTGACCGGTTAAACACCTGGATCATGCCCCGGGGCGGAGTGTGCTGATGGATCCGCCAGAGAAAATCATGGGACAGTTCTTTTTCCGTCGGCGCCTTATATGACTGCACCGCCACACCCTGTGGATTCATATTGCCCAGTACGTTCCGGATCACTCCGTCTTTTCCGCTGCCATCCATTCCCTGTATTACTACCAGAATGGAATGTTTCCCTTCCGCGAAGAGCAGATTCTGCAATTCATCCAGTTCTTCCAGGTATTGTGCCGTTTTCTCTTTGATGGCGGCTTTATCAAGGTCTTTGGGGGCGCGTGTATCGATGGCTGCAAGTTTGTACTTTGACATAGAAGATTGTTTAAGGGTTTGTAGGTTAGGCGTTTAGTCGTTTAGGCGTTTAGGCGTTTAGGCGTTTAGGCGTTTAGATGTTTAGATGTTTAGTAGTAAGTTCATTCCTTAGCGCTGTACCGCTAAACAGCTAAACGACCAACGACTCAACATCAGGTTATTTAGGTGTCTATGAATGAAGGTAAAAAAAATAGCTTAGTCTCCTTTTCATTCCTGAACTTTGCCGCTTTTATGAGCAGCAAAATAACCAACTGGCTTTTATTCATCACCCTTTGTCTGATCTGGGGCAGTTCATTTATCCTGATGAAATGGGGGCTGTATGATGAAAACCTGTTACCTGTTTTATCGGCTTACCAGGTAGCCGCTTTACGGATGTTGTCATCAGGACTGGTTATGCTGCCCTTTGCCTGGCAGGCACTGAAACCATTGCCCCGCTCCACCATCCGGTATGTATTACTGAGCGGCTGGCTCGGCAGTTTTATCCCGGCCTTTCTGTTTTGTATAGCCGAAACAAAAATAGATGGGGCCCTGGCCGGGAGCCTGAATTCACTGACCCCATTATTTGTCATTATTACCGGTGCCCTGTTTTTCCGTATGAAGACCAGTGCCCAAAAGCTTTCCGGTGTACTCGTGGGCCTGGTGGGCTCCTCGCTTCTTTTATATGCCAATAACAGTCAGCCGCATGGATATCTTGCCTATACCGGCTTTGTAGTACTGGCCACCATTTTTTACGGGTTCAATGTAAATATGGTTCACGAAAGACTGAAAGGTGTAGGATCGGTTCAGATTGCGGCAATAGCCTTTACCGGTCTGATCCCCCCCTCCCTGCTGGTACTGATTGCCGATGGCTATTTCAGTCTGCCGCTTTCCGAATCTAAATACATAGTCAGTACAGTGGCCAGTGCCGCTCTGGGGATACTGGGAACCGCATTGGCATCTGTATTATTCTATGTCCTCGTAAAAAAAGCAGGCGGGTTATTCGCTTCCTTGGTTACCTATGGCATACCATTTATAGCTATTGGCTGGGGTGTTTATTACGGGGAAAAAGTAACCTACCTGCATGTGATCGCGTTGTCGGTGATCCTGATTGGCGTATACCTGGCCAACCGTCCCGAAAAAAAGAAAGCAACACCCGTTGACTGATGTTGCTTTAATGTGTTCAGGTTATCGGATCAGATAGACATAATTTCTTTTTCTTTTGCCGCCAGGTGTTTTTCCACGGTGGAAATAAACCGGTCAGTCAGTTCCTGTATCCCGGCTTCTGCATCTTTAGCAGCGTCTTCACTCAGCCCGTTTTTCTGGAGACGTTTCACGTGCTCAATCGCGTCCCGGCGGATATTCCGCACGGCCACTTTTGATTGTTCTCCTTCTCCCTGGCATCTTTTAACCAGTTCCTTTCTTCTTTCCTCCGTAAGCGGAGGAAGAAAGAGGCGGATCAGCACCCCGTCGTTCTGGGGATTAATTCCAATATTCGCGGCTATGATGGCCCGCTCGATGGGCTGGAGCATGTTTTTCTCCCAAGGCTGTATACTCAGGGTACGGGCGTCCATTACACTGATATTTGCTACCTGATTAATCGGCATCGGAGAACCGTAATAATCAACGGATATACCATCCAGCATCTGCGGATTGGCTTTACCGGCCCTGATCTTCACTAATTCTGCTTCCAGGTGACCGATTGCTTTCTTCATGTGGTCTTCCGCAACTGTACTGATGGAGGCAAGTTCTTCTGACATAATTTTATAATTTAATCATTTCCGGATGGGTTGTTTTTATTCACCACGAACCGGGACGCAAATCTAATAAAACTGTATTATAAAAAACAAGGGCTGTATCGTTGTTCCGGATACAGCCCTGTTTTAATATCTGGTTGTTCCGCCGGTTAATCCGCAGCGGACTGTGCTTCTTTTTCTTTGGTCAGGGTGACTACTTTTGTTTCGATAGTCTGAATTTTTGCGACCGCATCACTGCGTTTGGCAATCAGTACTGCACGTTTCGGACGTTTGTAATAGTACAACACGCCGAGCCCGGAGAAAGCCAGGGTCAGCATCAGTAACATCAGGTAGTTGGGCCCCAGGTTACGGCCAAACCATGCCAGTACAATAAAAAACACATTTACTGTAACACAGGTAAGTGTGACAGCTGCATGATCCATTCCCCGGTCCAGCAGCAGGTGATGCACGTGATTACGGTCGGGGGTAAAAGGAGATTGTCCGTTCAGAATACGGATACTGAAAACACGCAGGGTATCCAGCAGGGGTACGATCAGGATCGCAAAACCGATGGCCACAGCGGAGGGTACCGGTACAGCCACCAACGGGTCATTCGCCACGTTGATAAATTTTATAACCAGAATCGCATTAATCAGTCCGATCATCAGCGACCCCGAATCCCCCATAAATATGCGGGCCGGGTGATGATTGAAAATCATAAATGCGGCCAGACTGCCGGCCATGGCAAAAGCCAGTAAGGCATAGGCCTGGTAACCAATTGCGAAGAAATAACTTCCAAAAACCAGCATCGTCAGAATACCCAGACTGGCGGCCAGTCCGTCCACCCCGTCGATCAGGTTAAACGAATTGATCACCACGATGATCGTGAGATAGGACAATGCCAATCCGAAGGCTTCGGGTAATTTTTCAAAACCGAGCACACCGTGCATACTGTCGAGCCGGATTCCTCCCAGGTGAATAAGTATGGAAGCCGCGATAATCTGACCGATAAATTTCTTACTGGCCGACAGAATGATAAGATCGTCTTTAAGGCCAAGGAAAAAGATCACCAGTGAAGCGGCAAAAAAGTATTGGAATTCGTAATTGAGATGTCCCTGAATGGATAAAAGGGAAGCGAGGATAAAACCGCCGAAAATACCAACCCCTCCGAGTGACGCCACCAGACGGGTGTGCACTTTACGTTCGTTGGGGACATCAAACAACTTCTTTTTCTCGGCGACTTCAAGTACAACGGGGACCGCGAGGAACGTAATTATAAAAGAGACAGAAGCCGTCAATAAAATATCAAGCATCTAAGCAGTTTTATATGGTACATAAAAAGCATCAACCGGTTGGGTCTTTGCATTACATAAACTTTTTAATGTATCTGACATCAGATCTATGTAATCTTTAGGATATTTAGATGATTTGTCAGATTAAATTTCGTAAAGCTGTTTTTTGCATTAAAAAACAACGCACTTTTGCAACTAATCTGACCCTTTGAGGGGGCAAGATACGAAAAGTTTAATTATAACCTATTTTATTAATTATGAACGAACTAACCGCCGCCGCATCCCAGGTAAGAAGAGATATTGTCAGGATGGTTCACGGCTCCGCCAGCGGCCACCCGGGGGGATCCCTCGGCTGTGCCGACTTTCTCACGGCCTTGTATTTCAAAGTAATGAAACACAATCCGGCTTTTGATATGGACGCCCGGAACGAAGACGTATTTTTCCTCTCGAACGGCCATATCTCCCCGCTTTTCTATTCTGTGCTGGCCCGGACCGGTTATTTTGACATAAAAGAACTGGCTACTTTCCGTAAACTGAACAGTCGTTTGCAGGGACATCCGGCCACCCACGAACACCTGCCGGGTGTACGCATGGCGTCGGGGTCACTGGGTCAGGGCATGAGCGTGGCCATTGGTGCCGCCCTCACCAAAAAACTGAATAAAGAGCCCAACCTGGTATTCTCCCTGCATGGCGACGGGGAACTGGACGAAGGACAGATCTGGGAAGCGGTGATGTTTGCCGCACACCATAAAGTGGACAACCTGATTTCCACGATTGACTGGAACGGACAGCAGATTGATGGTCCTACGGATAAAGTAATGAACCTGGGTAATATCCGCCAGAAATTCGATGCCTTTGGCTGGATTACCCTCGAGATGAACGGAAATGATATGGATGAAGTGGTAGCCACATTGGAAAAAGCCAAATCCATGACCGGACAAGGTCAGCCCATTGCCATCATGATGCATACCGCCATGGGTCGCGGGGTTGATTTTATGGAAGGAACCCACGAATGGCATGGCATTGCCCCCAATGATGAACAACTGGCTAAAGCACTGGCTCAGTTACCCGAAACGTTAGGTGATTATTGAGCTGATATTGAGCATTGAGCGTTGAACATTGAATATTGAACATTTTTCTCAGGGAAATGCTCAATATTCATCGATCAATGCTCAATTTTCATTTGTCACCTTTCGTCATGGTTCGACAAGCTCACCATGACAGTCCATGTCACCCTGAGCTTGCCGAAGGGTGACAACTGCCGCAACTCACTCCGTCCGCAATGAAAATTCCTGCCTGGCCGCTTTTCGTGAGGGCAACCAGGACGCAATAAAGGAAATAAAAAACACGGTGGCCCCCACCAGCAGAAAATCAGCCAGTCTTAATTTAACCGGGTAATAATTGATCAGAAATGACCCGCCTTGCAGTGGTATCAGATGAAAGGTAGTTTGCAGCCAGGCTATAAAAGCCGCCAGCAGCATCCCCAGACCACCACCAATCAGGGCCAGCAATAATCCTTCACTGATAAAAATACGTTGTATAAACGCCCGGTTACCCCCCAGTGCATGGAGCACACTGATGTCCTTTTGTTTTTCCAGCACCAGCATGGTCAGGGCTCCGATCATGGTAAAAGCGGCCACTATCAGGATCAGACAAAGCACCCCGTATACGATCCAACGCTCCACATTCATGATGGAATACAGGGAACGGTTTTGCTGGTATCGGTTCTGCACCTGGTATCCTTTACCAAATATTTTCTCCAGGGACTCCACAGCCTTATCCTCATCGCCCGGGTCTTTTAAGGCAATTTCTATTCCGCTGAACTGATCCGGATTTACACGTAAGGCAGTGCGCAGATAATCAATATTGGTAATGCCGTATTTATTATCAAAATCCTGCTGTATCTGGAAGGTGGCGGCGGCCCAGGCCGAGTCACTGCTGATGTCTTCCATCAGATCAATCTGTTTTGAATTCGTCTTACGCGGCAGGTAAATATTCAGGGGCATGAGGCTGCGGTCGGCATATACCCCCAGGGCGTCTTCCACCCCTGATCCCAGGATCAGCCGGGGCTCATCAGCCGTGCCCAGCGTATACTCCCCATTGATCAGGTGATCCGCCACACCGGCCACATACTGGTAATTTTCATCCACCCCTTTCAGGTAAATCACCGTCTGGTAATCACCATTCTGCACCATCGCTTTTTCTTCCAGTATCAGGGAAAAATTCTTAACCTCTCCCACTTTTTTTAATTGCTGCATCTGAGCATCACTTACCTTCATGAGTTTGCCGTAAACAGAGGTTACTTTCAGGTCGGTATAAAACGATGAGTAAAGGGATTTCACCAGGCCTTCAAAACCATTGAACACACTCAGCACCAGGATCAGCGCGGTAGTGCCCACAATGATGGCCGCAATACTTGTCCACGCAATGATATTAATCGCATTGGTGGATTTTTTTGCTTTAAAGTATCGCCAGGCAAAAAGAAAATTCAACAGCTATGAATTTAAAGATGAATAACGGGCAACGGTTTTATTCAGTATTACCGCCGGGACCCTGTTTCCGTTCTTCTTCAATTTTTTTAAAAATTTCTTCCATTTTAAATACATGATCCAGGGTATCGTCATGGAAAAACCGCAGCACGGGCATACTCCGGAGCTGATGCCGGACCCGGGCTGTAAGTTCTTTTTTAATTTCATGGTGCCGGTCTTCAATTTTCTGAAGGGCGGCAGCCACGTCTTTTACCTGGAAAAAGCTCAGGTAAATCCTGGCTTCCAGCAGGTCAGGGGTTACTTTCACCGAGGAAATGGACACCAGTCCCCCGTCTATCATATTCAGGCCGAGCCGCTGGAAAATGCCATTGATCTCCTCATTCAGCAGTCCGCCGATCTGTTTCTGTCTTTTACCTTCTTCCATATTTTTGGATAATTTGCCGTCTGCCGGACTAAACTTCGGCAGTCGCTGCAAAAGTAGTTACTTTGCCCCGTTTCCATTACTCTTTACGAATGAAGCAATATTCCCGGATTTTCAGGTATATCGGGCCCTTTAAGGGCAAAATTTTTCTCTATTTCCTGTTCACCTTGCTGAGCATTGTATTTTCCATTGTATCCATCGGTATGCTGATGCCCTTCCTGCAGGTTATCTTCACCGATACCCGGCCGGAATGTATTGACTGTAACCAGCTGACCAAAACCAGCAGCAATTTCCTGATTCAGTCCATCAATGACTTCCTGAAGCAATCCCTCAACACCCGGGGCAAGATCCCGACCCTCGGATTTATCTGTTTTTTCCTGATCGGCTTTATCATACTTAAAAACCTGTTCCTCTACCTCTCCCTGTATATCCTGAACCCGTTAAAAAACAGGGTAGTGAATCAGTTAAGGGAGGACCTCTATGATAAAGTGCTGCGGTTGCCCATTGGTTTTTTCAATGAAAAAAGAAAAGGGGACCTGATGAGCCGCATGACCAATGATGTGAATGAAGTGGAAGGCTCCGTGGTGGGCACCCTGGAAGGCTGGATCCGCGATCCGCTCACTATCATCATCACCTTAACCGCCCTGGTGCTGATCAGTTACCAGCTTACCCTTTTTATACTGGCCATTATTCCCGTGCTGGGACTGGTGATTGGCCGGATTACCCGTTCGTTGAAACGGCACTCACAGGATGTGGCTCATAAATACGGGGAGACGCTTTCCACACTCGATGAAACCCTTGGCGGTCTCCGGGTGATCAAGGCATTCAACGTAGAAAAAATCCTGCGGGCAAAATTTTTTAAGGGCAACAGTGAACTGCTGTATTCCAAAAACAAGATCAGCTACCGCCGGGATCTCGCATCCCCCTTATCAGAAGTCATGGGTGTGGCATTATTCACTGCGTTGTTATATTACGGCGGGGTGCTGGTATTAAACAATCAGTTCTTACAAGCCTCCGCCTTTCTGATGTTCCTGGGTGTGTTTTACAATATCATCAGTCCGGCTAAAGCCCTGTCCACTTCTTTCAGCAATATGCGCAAAGGAGCGGCGGCCATAGGCCGGATCGAAGAGATCCTCAACACACCGGTAACGGTGGACGACAATCCCAACGGAAAATTATTACCCGTATTTACGGATAAAATTGAGTTCCGGAATGTGCAGTTTGCCTACGAAGATGTCGTGATTCTCGACAATATTAATCTCACAGTAGGCAAAGGAAAAACCATTGCACTTGTGGGTTCTTCGGGGGCGGGCAAGTCCACCCTGGCCGACCTGGTGCCCCGTTTCCATGATGTAACCGGCGGGGAAGTATTGATTGACGGGGTAAATATCAAAGACTATTCCCTGACCTCGGTGCGCAGCCTGATGAGTATTGTGACCCAGGAGCCCATCCTGTTCAATGATACCATTGCCAACAATATTGCCCTGGGGCAAACCGGGGCCACACAGGAACAAATTGAAGCCGCGGCAAAGATTGCCAATGCCCATGAGTTCATTATCAAAAAAGAAGAAGGCTATAACAGCAATATCGGCGACCGCGGTTCCAAACTCAGTGGCGGCGAAAGACAACGGCTAACCATTGCGCGTGCTGTTTTAAAGAATCCACCGATTCTGATTTTAGATGAAGCCACTTCCTCCTTAGACACCGAAAGTGAACGGCTGGTACAGGATGCCATCAACAACATGATGCAGAACCGCACCAGTATCGTGATCGCCCACCGCCTCAGTACCATCCGGCATGCGGATGAGATTGTGGTGTTGCAGAAAGGGAAGATTGTGGAAAGGGGAAATCATGATGCGTTGATGGCGCAGGGTGGTTTTTACAGGAAGCTGGTGGAGATGCAGGAAGTTAGGTAATCTAACTTCGCTAAAGCTGCGGAGGATGAATCGGGGTATCAAGGTTAACGTAGTGACGCAATCGCCGCAGGCGGTCTTCTCTGATATCTGCTCCAGCCAATCAGCATGCAACTACGACGCCAATTGGTTTTCATTGTAATCTATGTATGCTATGTTCCTATGCCTCTATGTGTGACACACCTTGAATACCAACAAAACACTCCTACGGAGTGAGCGGGTCTTCACGTTTATCTTTTTTGCTACCAACAAAGCACTCCTACGGAGTGAGAGAGACGTCCGTCAATGATTATTCTACCAAAAAAGCATCTCTACAAAGTGAGAGGGGCAGCCGTTCACTGAATATACTACCAACAAATAAATTCTTACGGGTGTATTGAGGTAACACGGTTATCGAAGTGTCGCGATCGCCGCAGGCGGTCTTCTATGTGATCTGCGCCTGCCAATCAGCAGGAAATTCCCGCAGCCAATTGGGATCCCCTTGTATTCTATTTTTACCTATGTACCTATGCGCCTATGTGTGAGACACCTTGCATACCAACAAAGCACTCCTACGGAGTGAGAGAGGCCACCGTCAACGATTATTCTACCGAAAGAACAATCCTACGGAGTGAGAAGGGCAAACATCCACTGAATATATTACCAACAAATATATCCTTACGGAAGAACTGAGGTATCACGGTTACCGAAGTGACGCGATCGCCGCAGGCGGACTTCTATGTGATCTGCGCCTGCCAATCAGCAGGCAACTCCGCAGCCAATAGGTTCCCCTTGTATTCTATTTTTATCTATGCACCTATGCATCTATGTGTGAGATACCTTGAAATCCAACAAAACACTCCTACGGAGTGAGAGAGGCCACCGTCAAAGATTATTCTACCGAAAGAACAATCCTACGAAGTGAGAGGGGCAGCCGTTCACTGAAAATACTACCAACAAATAAATTCTTACGGGCGTATTGAGGTATCACGGTTACCGTAATGACGCGATCGCCGCAGGCGGTCTTCTTTGTGAACTGCGCCTGCCAATCAGCATGCAACTCCGCAGCCAATAGGTTTCCCCTTGTATTCTATTTTTACCTATGTACCTATGCGCCTATGTGTGAGATACCTTGCATACCAACAAAGCACTTCTACGGAGTGAGAGAGGCAATCGTCAACGATTATTCTACCGAAAGAACAATCCTACGGAGTGAGAAGGGCATACATCCACTGAATATACTACCAACAAATAAATTCTTACGGGTGTATTGAGGTAACACGGTTATCGAAATGACGCGATCACCGCAGGCGGTCTTCTATGTGATCTGCTCCTGCCAATCAGCAGGCAATTCCGCAGCCAATAGGTTTCCCCTTGTATTCTATTTTTACCTATGTACCTATGCATCTATGTGTGAGATACCTTGAACACCCACAAAACACTCCTTCGGAGTGAGTGAGGCTGTCAACTAATGACTATCGGCTAAAGACTAACGACTACTTCAACACTTCCCTGCTGATCACAATCTTTTGTATCTCGCTTGTTCCCTCTCCGATCGTGCAGAGCTTGGCGTCGCGGTAGAATTTTTCGACGGGGAAATCTTTGGTGTAGCCATAGCCGCCGAAGATCTGTACGGCATCGTTGGCAACTTTCACGGCCACTTCGCTGGCATAATATTTGGCCATGGCGGCTTCTTTGGTCATGGGCAGATGGCGGTCCTTAAGATCACAGGCCTGGAGTATGAGTAATTCTGCAGCGGCGATCTCCGTAGCCATATCGGCCAGTTTGAAAGAGACTCCCTGGAAGGAAGAAATGGGTTTGTCGAACTGGTAGCGCTCCTGGGAATATTTTACAGCCGCTTCATAGGCGCCTTTGGCAATACCCAGGGCCAATGAGGCAATGGAGATCCGTCCGCCGTCCAGTACTTTCATGGCTTGTTTGAATCCATCACCCACTTCACCAAGTCTTTGTGCATCAGAAATCCGGCAATTGTCAAAAACCATTTCAGCGGTTTCGCTGGCCCGCATACCGAGTTTGTTTTCTTTCTTTCCTGCACTGAATCCCGGCGTACCTTTTTCTACCACAAACGTAGTGGAGTTGTTTTTCGTACGCGGCTCACCAGTGCGGCAGATCACTACCGCCACATCCCCGCTCTTTCCATGCGTAATCCAGTTCTTGGTGCCGTTGATGATCCATTGATCGCCCTCTTTTACGGCCGTACATTTCATATTGCCTGCATCACTGCCGGTATTGGCTTCCGTTAAACCCCAGGCGCCAATCCATTCCGCGGTGGCCAGCTTCGGCAGCCACTTCATTTTCTGTTCTTCATTTCCGAATGCCAGTATATGTCCGGTGCAAAGTGAATTGTGCGCGGCCAGACTGAGACCGACAGAACCACAGACTTTGGCTACTTCTTCGATAATCGTTTTGTACTCAAAATAACTCAGCCCTGCACCACCATATTCATGCGGTACCAGCACACCCATCATTCCCAGTTTCCCCATTTCTTTAAATACGTCAACAGGGAATACCTGGCTTTCATCCCATTCCATTACATGCGGCAGTATCTGTTGCCGGGCAAAGTCCCGGGCCGTCTGCGCTACCTGTTGTGTTATTTCTGAAGACTGAAAATCCATAAACAATGAATCGGGGGTTTATTTAAAAACTGTGCCACTCCTGGCAGGGGTGGCACAGTATCTCATGGGAGATTAAAGCAAGCATTTCGTTAAAGGCAATGTAAAGGTAATGGAATATTATTTAAACTAACAAGTGTTAGCTGAATAATTTTTTACCCCAGCCGGAGAACCAATCCATCCCAGGCCAGGTGAATATGATCGGGCAGTTCGGCTTCCACATCGGCATGGAGTCCCATCTGGTGCGACATATGGGTGAGCCAGGCTTCCGGCACCCGTAGCTCTTCCACCAGGTCAACCGCTTCCCCCAGGGTGTAATGGGAAATATGGGCCTGTTTACGCAGGGCATTCACCACCATGATTTCGCTTCCGCGGATTTTGTTTTTCTCTTCTTCTTCGATGCGGTTGGCATCCGTTATATAGGTGAACTTCCCAAAACGAAAGCCCAGCACCGGCATACGCATATGCCAGACTTTCACCGGCTCCACGGGAATATCTCCCACCATAAAGGGCTGGTCGGTGATGGTGATCAGGTTCAGTTCCGGTATACCCGGATATTTTGTATCGGCAAACGCATAATAAAAATCCCGGCGAACGGCTGCTTCCATGAGGGAGTCCGCGTAAATATCAATATGCTTTTTGGAAAAGAAATTAAAGGCCCGCACATCATCCAGACCGGCCATATGATCCCTGTGCGGATGGGTAAATACCACGGCATCCAGTTTTTTCACTTTCTCCCGCAACATCTGGTAACGGAAATCAGGTCCTGTATCCACCACCAGGCTGGTGGTGGCCGACTCAACCAGTATACTCGAGCGTAAACGATTGTCCTTTTTATCCGCCGATACACAAACGGCACAATCACAACCGATCATCGGGACACCACTGCTGGTCCCGGTTCCAAGAAATGTTATTTTAAGGGGAGGACAGGTCACGAGGTAAAGTTAACAAGTTAAAAAGTCAACAGGTTAACAAGTTTACAAGGAAATATGAAAAAACAATGGCCATTAAGTAGGGCAATGACTAAAGATAAAAGTGAGGATAAATAGTATCGCCCCACTCACCACTCACCATTCTATCCCTCTTCCATTTCCAGCTTGGCCAGAATTTTCGCATGGAGTTTGGCGGATTCATCGGAAAGATGTCCCGGGTCTATGTCGAGCTGGGGAATCAGGTCAACCAGGGTATTGATGCGGCCTTCGATCTGAAGAAACTTATTCAACACCACCACCTTCTTCTGTTCAAGAATACAGTAGCCGCTCTGAAAAGTCCCTCTTTCATACCGTAACACATATCCGGCCTGTTCCGGAATCGCTTCTAACTTATCAAGTGTGGTCTGAGTGAATTTCATAGTGCAAATTTAACCCGGTACGGGGGTGAAAAAAGAAGGACTTATCAAATATTATCCACAGGGAGTTGAGGGTTTAGGGTTTAGTTGTTGAGATGTTAAGTTGTTGAGATGTTTAGTTGTTGAGAAAGCTGGTCAGAAGGGGCTGTTGACTACTAACTACCGACTACTAACTCCCGACTAGCCAGAAGGGGCTGTTGACTCCTGACTCCCGACTCCCGACTCCTGACTCCCGACTCCCGACTCCTGACTCCTGACTCCCGACTACCGACTCCTGACTCCTGACTCCTGACTCCCGACTCCTGACTCCCGACTCCCGACTCCCGACTCACTTACTTTCCATCTTTATCACCGGTACAATCATCTCCTCCAGGCTCACCCCCCCGTGCTGGAAGGTATTGCGGTAATAATTCACATAATAATTGTAATTATTGGGATAACAGAGGAAACTGTCCTCTTTGGCGAAAATAAAGGAGGAATTGATTGTGGGAGACGGCAGGCCGGCTTCACGCGGATCACGGAAAGCCAGTACTTCCTTCGGCTCATAATTCAGGTTACGGCCGTGCTTATAGCGGAGATTGGTGGTGGTTTGTTTATCCCCCACCACTTTATACGGGGTTTTGACCCGTACACTGCCATGATCCGTTCCCAGCACAATCCGGATTTTTTTATCCGCTATTTTTTTCAATGCCTGGTGCAGTGGCGAATGTTCAAACCAGCTGCTGGTGATACTGCGGTAACTGATTTCATCACCGGCCAGTTCTTTCAATACTTCCATTTCCGTACGGGCATGACTGAGCATGTCCACAAAATTGTATACGATCACATTCAGATCATTGCCGAGCAGGTTGTGTACATTGTTCAACAGGTCAAGGCCGGCCTGATTATTCACCACTTTGGTATAGGAAACCTTTATATCCCCTTTTCCCAGTCTTTTCAATTGTGCCCGGAGAAATTCCTCCTCATGCAGGTTCTTCCCGCCCTCCTCATCATCATTCTTCCACTGCACCGGAAAATTCTTTTCAATTTCCACGGGCAACATACCGGAGAAAATGGCATTTCGGGCATATTGCGTGGCCGTTGGCAGAATGCTGTAAAAACTGTCTTCTTCAAGAATACGGAAACTCTCTGCAAAAATCGGCTGGATCGTTTTCCACTGATCAAAACGAAGGTTGTCGATCAGTACAAAAAACAAGGGTGTCCCCTTTTCAAGGTGGGGCAGTACTTTGTACTGAATCAGGTTATGACTCATCACGGGGCCTCCCTTGCTTTTAGGGGAAACCCAGCTGAGATAGTTGCGTGATACAAATTTGAAAAACTCGGTATTGGCTTCATCCTTCTGGCTCTGCAGGATTTCCTGCATTTCCGGGCTGCCGCTTTTCTGCATTTCGAGTTCCCAGTAGATAAGTTTTTTATAAATGTCCATCCATTCATTATAATCCGGACTGCTGTTCAGTGCGGTAAACAGATGGCGGAACTGCTGCTGGTATGCCGACGTGGTTTTCTCCGCTACCAGACGACGGTTATCCAGGATTTTTTTCAGACTCAGCCAGACCTGATTGGGATTGACCGGTTTGATCAGGTAATCGCTGATCTGGGAACCAATGGCATCGTCCATCAGGTTTTCGGTTTCATTCTTGGTAATCAGCACCACCGGCAGGGATTGTTTCATTTCCTTGATCTTGGCCAGGGTTTCCAGTCCGGTGATACCGGGCATGCTTTCATCAATCAGCACCACATCCACGTGATTATCCTTTACATAATCAATCGCGTCGAATCCATTGGTAAACGTCTGCACTTCGTACCCTTTATTCTCCAGGAAAAGCTTCTGCGACTGCAAACTTTCAATTTCATCGTCCACCCAGATAATGTTAGCGATTGCCATTCTTTTTGATTTTTAAGTATTCTTTAAACCCGGTCTCCCGTCAAATTTAGCTTTTTAACCCCAGCGTTTGTACTTTTGCCGCCTGCCCGCTCCGGGCCTTTAACAAAACAGCAACAATGCCTGCAGTACGCAAAATCATCAACGACCCGGTCTATGGTTTTATTACCATAGATAACACGTTGATACTTGAAATAATTTCTCACCCTGTTTACCAGCGCCTCCGTAATATACACCAGATGGCCTTTGCCCACCTGGTTTACCCCGGTGCTGTTCATTCACGGCTGCATCACTCACTGGGTGCTTATCACCTGATGAGTATGGCATTGCATGAGCTCAAAAGCAAAGGAATTGAAATCACGGCAGAAGAAGAACTGGGTGCCAAGGCCGCTATCCTCCTGCATGATGCGGGACATGGTCCTTTTTCGCATGCACTGGAAAACGAACTGATAAAAGACGTACATCATGAAACCATTTCCCTGCTGCTGATGCAGATGCTGAACAGTGAACTGGGAGGCCGGCTGGATATTGCTATAGCTATTTTCACCAATAAACACCCGAAAAAATTCCTGCATCAGCTGGTTTCCGGTCAGCTGGATGTAGACCGGATGGACTACCTGAACCGGGACAGCTTCTTTACCGGTGTGGCAGAAGGCGTAATCGGATACGACCGGATCATCAAAATGCTGACGGTAAAGGACGGAGACCTGATGGTGGAAGAAAAAGCCGTTTATTCCATAGAGAAATTCCTGGTCAGCCGCCGCCTCATGTATTGGCAGGTATACCTGCACAAAACAGTAGTGAGTGCGGAGAAAATGCTGGTAAAAATATTCCGGCGGGCCAAGGAGCTGATTACAGCCGGTGTACCGGTAAATACCGCTTCTGCCGACCTGGACTTCTTTTTACAGCCCGGCGGACCGGCCTGGACTATTTCAGATCACCTGGATAAGTTCTGCCGCCTGGATGATCATGATATCATGGCCACCATCAAACAATGGTGCCGTCATTCAGATAAAATATTATCCCTGCTGTGTACGTTACTTGTGGAACGAAAGCTGCTGAAAGTAAAACTCCAGGCCGCTCCCATTGATCCGGACTTTATTCTTGAACGCCGGAAAGAAGCACAGGAAAAACTGGGTATCACGGAAGCTGAAACAGACTACTTTGTTTTTACCGGTGAAGCCAGCAATACCACGTACAACCCGGGAGACGAACGCATCCAGATTCTATACAAGGATGGCAGCACCAAAGACATTTCAAAAGTCGACAATGCCCTGATTCAGCAAAGCCTGAGTGACACTGTGAAAAAACAGTACATTTGTTACTTGAGGAGTTGAGAGGTTGAGAGGTTTAGGTGTTTAGGTGTTTAGGTGTTTAGGTGTTTAGGTGTTTAGGTGTTTAGGTGTTTAGGTGTTTAGGTGTTTAGGTGTTTAGGTGTTTAGGTGTTTAGGTGTTTAGGTGTTTAGGTGTTTAGGGCGGTACCCGTTCTTTTATTAGCTTCCCTAACTCATTACTCATTACTCATTACTCATTGCTCATTGCTCATTATTCATTACTCATTATTCATTCTTATGCAATTTCCCGCTGCGCAGATCGCCTTGCTTGTAAATGGTAAAACCGAAGGTGACGCTTCCGTAAGTGTTAACTCATTCGGCAAAATTGAAGAAGCAGTTGAAGGGCAACTCAGTTTTTTTGCTAATCCCAAATACGAGGAATATTTATATAGTACCCGGGCTTCCGTTATAATTATCAATGACAATTTTGAACTGAAGCATCCTGTGAGTGCTACCCTGATCCGGGTTCCGGATGCCTATTCGGCCTTTGCCACTTTGCTGAGCAAATACCAGGAAATAAAGCAGCAGTCACTGGCCGGTGTGCAGCAACCCGTCTATATTGCCCCTACGGCCAGTTATGGCCAGCAGGTCTTTATCGGGGCTTTCGCTTACCTGGGCGAACAGGTAAAAGTGGGCAACAATACCAAGATTTATCCCAATGTTTTTCTGGGCGACAATGTGGTGGTGGGAGATAATTGTGTGTTGCATCCAGGGGTAAAAATTTATAATGACTGTGTGATCGGGAACCAGGTGATCATACACGGAGGCACCATCATTGGCAGTGACGGTTTCGGATTTGCCCCGCAGGCCGACGGCAGTTTCAAAAAAGTACCGCAGATCGGCAATGTGGTTGTGGAAGACAATGTGGAAATCGGATCCAATACGACCATTGACCGCGCCACGATCGGATCAACGATTATTAAAAGCGGCGCCAAACTGGACAACCTGATCCAGGTGGCCCATAATGTGGAGATTGGTCACAGCACTGTAATTGCAGCCCAGGCCGGTATCAGTGGCAGCACCAAAATCGGCAATGGCGTGATGATCGGCGGACAAGCCGGTATTGTTGGGCATATACACCTGGGTGATGGCGCCAAAGTAAATGCCCAGAGCGGCGTGAGTAAATCCATTGAACCCGGAAAAGCGGTGACCGGCTCACCAGCTTATGATTATACAGCAGCCCTTCGCAGCCAGGCGGTTAGCCGTAAACTGCCGGATCTCGAGAAAAGGATCAAGGAACTGGAAGCCCTGGTAAAACAATTACTTTCAGAAAAAACAAGTTCCTGACCAGCGGTCAGTCCCAATTACTTTATACGTAAATTGGCAGCATGAAAAAATTGCTGCTTCTCCTCCTGCTGCCATTTATGGCAATGACTGTAATAGCTCAGTCCAGGCCTGCCTATGTTATTTATAACAAGAAAGGCAAAAAGGTTTCCTATAAAAAAATGCTGAAATCCCTTTCGCAGAAAGATATTGTGCTGTTCGGGGAGTATCACAATAATGCCATTGCCCACTGGCTGCAGCTCGAACTAACCAAAGACTGTGACCAGACCCGTGACCTGGTGCTTGGCGCAGAAATGTTTGAGCAGGACAACCAGCAACAGCTTGATCAGTACCTCCAGGGAAAAATCAACGCGAAACAGTTTGATTCTCTGGCCCGGCTCTGGAAAAATTACAAAACTGATTATGCCCCGTTGGTGGATTATGCAAAAGAGAATAAAATTGCTTTTGCCGCCACGAATATACCCCGTCGTTATGCCGCTATGGTTGCCAAGGGCGGTTTTGCCACGCTGGACACTATTCCGGCTGTTGCCAAAACCTGGATGGCGCCATTGCCCATGGCCTATGATGCGGAACTGCCCGGCTATAAAAAAATGATCGAGATGATGGGCGGACACGGCGGCGAAAACTTACCCAAGGCACAAGCCAGCAAAGACGCCACAATGGCTTATTTTATCCTGAAATATTATAAACCCGGCCATCTCTTTATTCACTATAACGGCTCTTATCATTCAGATAATTTTGAAGGTATCGGCTGGTACCTGAAAAAAGAAAAACCGGAACTCCGTACGGGCACGATCACCACGGTATCCCAGAAAAACGTACATGCTTTACTGGCTGAAAACAAGGGCAAGGCCGACTTCACAATCTGTGTGGATGAGGATATGACCAATACCTATTAACCATTTTTCCGCATACACGAATGCTCAAACCGGTCAAAACCTGAAGTAATGACCGGTTTGAGCTATTAGCTTTTTAACTTGCCCAAGGTTAAAACTGACTGTTTACAGTTACCAAAGAGGATTTCCGGTATTATACCATTCATTTGATTGCACATCACCTACCACATGCTGGTAAATAGTACCTGAAAGTTCAATACTCCAACCGCTTCCAGAACCAAATGTCCCACTGCCGGCTGCCTGTGCCACCATCCTGCTCACATCACCACTTTGAGTAACATTGTCCGTAAATGTTGTGTTTGCCGGGATCAGATAGCCGAAAGGAGGCCCGTAAAACACGTTACTGGAAGTAAGGTTATAAGAAATTTGTCTGGTCTCTCCAGCCGGCTTCCATTTTTTCCCTCTCCATTCCATTTTAATTCTCAGAATTACTCTTGAATTCCATTGATAAAAAATACCATCAAAATAGGAGTCAGTATACGCCTGGATTTCATGTACATACTTTCTGTTACCTGCAGATGGAGCATTTTGCCAGAATTCTCTCTGATGCCTTGCATCGGGGCCATTGGCAAGTCCCATCCAAACTCTTGCCTGATCAGCGTTTTTAAAATTAACAGGAGTCAGTTCTTTGCCCACTTTTGTTTTTCGCACGTCAGACGCATCCGGGTTTTCTTTGATAGACTGAAGCTTTCCGGACTCGGCTTTATTAATAAAGTACTTATAGCTGTTATTGTACCAAACCAGCTGATCGCCGATTATCACTTCTCCCTCAGCGTTTAGCACACGCTGGAATGATTCAGGCAGTCCAAACTCCAGGTAACTATTTAATGATGCAGGCAGTTCTTCTTCGCTCAAATCGTAGGTTTTTATCCTGTTATACAGAGAAGTAAAACCCTGCAACCGCTCGAGCTTTTCACTAACCGCCGGGTCATTGTTATCAATAGCATCAACAAACTTGTAAAAAGCATCATGTGAAGAAAATACCATCCTGTTATTCTCCACAACAGGATTTTGTATTTCTGGTATTTTCCCTTTCTCTTTTGCCGCTGCTACTGAATCCAACTTCTCTTTTTTACACGAAAAAAGCGTAATTGCGGTAAGTAAAACCACGGCAATTCTAACAAATGAAATTTTCATACAAATTGATTTAGGTTTACAAAAATTATTATTGGGCACAATAGAAAAGACAAATCACATGCCATGAAATAATGTGCAAACAGAAACTTATCAACATAAGTATATGACGTTTATCAATAACCGAACATTAATCGTTATAACACATTGGAGTTCTTGCTGATATTTTATTTTTCCTTTCTTTTTTATTTTTTTACCGGGTACGAACGTATATGTGTATTGCCGGAGGCAAGTATACAGGTTATAGGTATTGCCTGTGGTCAGACCTTACAACATGATTATCAAAGCCAAATTGTTACTTATTGCTATATTTGCGGCTGTAACTTTTTGACTGAAAAAATCTGGTTCCATGAACAGCAATTTCAATCCTGATAAACAACACACCCTCAAGTCTTCCGTACGTATTTCCGGTACCGGTTTACACACGGGGGTGATGGCCGACCTGACCCTGCTTCCCGCCAATCCCGGCTTTGGCTACCAGTTTAAACGGGTGGACCTGCCCAATCAGCCTGTTATCAAAGCCGATTGCGACCTGGTAACGGATGTAAGCCGGGGCACCACCCTGGAATTCAATGGGGCTAAAGTAAGTACGGTGGAGCACGTGCTGGCAGCCCTGGTGGGTATGGGGATTGACAACTGTCTGCTTGAAATCAACGGTCCTGAAATGCCGATTATGGATGGCAGTTCGATGCCCTTTGTGGAACTGATTGAGGAAGCCGGGATCCTGGAACAGGATGCCGCCAAAGTATGGTACAGTATTGATGAAAACATATTCCATTACGACGAACAGAAAAGAGTGGAAATGGTGGCCATGCCGGCTATGGATTACCAGGTTACCACGCTGATTGATTTCAACTCCCCGGTACTTGGCACCCAGCATGCCGGACTGAAGCATCTCCGTTATTTCAAAGAAGAGATTGCTCCCTGCCGCACTTTCTGTTTCCTCCACGAACTGGAAATGCTGCTGGAACATAACCTGATCAAAGGTGGCGATGTAAACAATGCCATTGTGATCGTGGACAAACCGGTGGGTGATCCCGAAATGGAACGGTTGAAAAAAATATTCAAAAAAGATAAGATCGAAGTTAAAAGCGAAGGGTACCTCAATAACCTGGAACTGCGTTTTCCCAATGAACCGGCCCGGCATAAATTACTCGATGTGGTGGGCGATCTGGCCCTGATCGGCTATCCTATTAAAGCCCGGATTATTGCCAACCGCCCCGGCCATAGCAGCAATGTGGAATTTGCCCGGAAGATCAAGCAATACATAAAGAAAAATAAGCATACGCAGGGTGTGCCCGTTTATGACCCCTCACAACCCCCTGTATATGACCAGCAGTTTATTGAAAAGAAATTGCCCCATCGTTTCCCCTTTGCCTTTGTAGATAAAGTGATTGAGCTCAGCGACACCCATATTGTAGGTGTGAAAAATGTAACCTTCAATGAATGGTTTTTCCAGGGACATTTTCCCGGTAATCCCGTAATGCCCGGCGTACTGCAGATCGAAGCCCTGGCCCAGTGTGGAGGTATCCTGGCCATTAACCTGAGCGGAGAAGGGGATTATGACACTTATTTTCTCAAAATAGACAACTGCAAGTTCAAACAGATGGTACGACCCGGCGACACCCTGATCCTGAAAATGGAACTGGTGGCCCCGATCCGCCGAGGTATCTGCGAAATGAAAGGCACCACATATGTGGGCAATAAAGTCTGCTGCGAAGCCGACCTGGTGGCCCAGATCGTGAAGCGCTGATCCGGCTGGTTTTACATAGAAATTTCTTCCTGAAAAGGCCCTGAAAACGGGTCTTTTCTTTTATCCACAATGACCCTGATTTTTGGGTAAAAAACGCCATAATAAATCCGGTTACCCCACCCCTATTTCGTACATTTGTGAGTTATATTTTTTTAGTCATTTACGCCCGATTTTATACTCTATTATGACTCCTGAAGCACAAGAAAAAGCGGCCCAGATTTCGGCCGGTTACAGCGCAGACAGTATACAGGTCCTGGAAGGCCTGGAAGCCGTGCGGAAGCGCCCCGCCATGTATATCGGCGATATCGGTGTAAAAGGATTGCACCACCTGGTATATGAAGTGGTGGACAACTCCATTGACGAAGCGCTCGCCGGATATTGTAAAAACATCACCGTCTCCATACATGAAGACAACTCCGTCTCTGTACAGGATGATGGCCGCGGTATTCCGACCGCCATGCACAGTAAGGAAAAAAAATCAGCCCTGGAAGTGGTCATGACCGTGCTGCATGCCGGTGGTAAATTCGATAAAGACTCCTATAAGGTTTCCGGTGGTCTGCATGGTGTGGGGGTGAGTTGCGTGAATGCCCTCAGCAGCAAACTGCTGGTTACGGTAAACCGCGATGGAAAAGTATTCGAACAGGAATACCGTATCGGTGTGCCACAATATGCCGTTCGTGAAACAGGCACCAGTGAAACCACGGGTACCCGGGTACATTTCTGGCCCGATGACTCCATCTTTATCACTACCACGTATAACAAGGAAATACTCGAAAGCCGGTTACGTGAACTGGCTTACCTGAACCGTGGCGTACGGATTATCCTGAATGATCTGCGGGAGAAAACCGAAGAAGGAGAAACTTATACCAAAAGCTTCTACAGCGAAGGAGGTATCGTGGAATTTGTGGAAATGCTGGATGCCAATGCCGGCCGCAATACCCTGATCCCGAAAGTAATTGCGGTGGAAGGAAGAGACGAAAACACCAATGTAACGGTGGAAGTGGCCCTGAGTTATAACGACAGCTACAACGAACATATCTACTCCTACGTAAACAATATCAATACCATTGAAGGGGGTACCCACGTATCCGGTTTCCGCCGGGCCTTAACCCGGGTATTCAAAAGCTACGGGGATAAAAACGGGTTGTTTGAAAAAGCAAAAGTGGAGATTGAAGGGGATGATTTCCGGGAGGGCCTGAGTGCCATTATTTCCGTGAAAGTGCCCGAACCGCAGTTTGAAGGCCAGACCAAGACCAAACTTGGAAACAATGAAGTAATGGGCGTGGTGGACAGCACCGTTTCTAAAGTGCTGGAAGCCTATCTCGAGGAAAATCCCCGCGAAGCCAAGAATATCGTTGCCAAAGTAATCCTGGCGGCCCAGGCCCGTGCTGCGGCCCGTAAAGCCCGTGAACTGGTACAACGTAAAACGGTATTGACCGGTGGCGGTATGCCAGGCAAGCTGGCCGACTGTTCAGACCGCGATCCGAATAAGACCGAGCTTTTCCTGGTTGAGGGTGACTCAGCAGGTGGTACAGCCAAACAAGGCCGTGACCGGAGCTTTCAGGCGATCCTGCCCCTCCGTGGTAAGATCCTGAACGTGGAAAAAGCAATGGAACATAAGATCTATGACAATGAAGAGATCCGGAATATGTTTACCGCCCTGGGCGTGAAAATGGGCACACCGGAAGATCCGAAAGCACTTGACCTCAGCCGGCTGCGTTATCATAAGCTGATTATTATGACCGATGCCGACGTGGACGGTTCACATATCGCCACACTGATCCTGACTTTTGTTTTCCGCTATATGACCGAACTGGTGGAACAGGGCTATGTATACATTGCCCAACCGCCCCTGTACCTGGTGAAAAAAGGAAAGGAACAAGCCTATGCTTACAACGAAGAGCAACGCAAAGCCTGGGTGGAAAAAATCGGTGGTGGCAAAGATGACTCAGTCAATATACAGCGTTACAAAGGTCTGGGTGAGATGAACGCATCCCAGCTCTGGGAAACCACCATGAACCCGGCTACACGTACCCTGAAAAGGGTGACGATTGAAAGCGCCGCGGAAGCGGACCGGGTGTTTAGCATGCTGATGGGCGATGAAGTGGCTCCCCGACGTGAATTCATTGAAAGTCACGCCAAATACGCCAAGCTGGATATCTGATAAAATATCCCCCTATTTTAACAAATTGGGGGATAAATATATAAAACGCTATTATTGAACAACTTAGCCCGGAATCCGCCGGGCTATTTTTTTTCAGATGCCAAATTGACTCCCCCTTTACCCCCCGGATTGCTTATTTTCACCCTTTACTAAACACAAAACAGAAGAACCATGTCAGATGTAAAAATCACCGCCTACAATGTTAAGACCAAAGAAAAAGGTGTGGAAATGAAAGATGCCGTTATTACAAAAACCGCAAAAGGCGCCTATATGGCCCAGGGAAATGACGGAAAAGGAAATAAACTGACCACCCTGATGGGAGAAGCCAAAGCACTGGAAGCTATTAAAGCAGGTGTTGCCAAGCAGGGTTGGTAATGAGCAATGATTAATAAGTAATCAGTAATGAGTAAGCCCCGATTGGCCGAACATTACAATAAAAAAGCGCCTTTCTGATAAGGCGTTTTTTTATTGCAGGTAGCTATTACCCAGTATACGATTTAACGTTTTGTTCCCTCAGGGTGCAGTTTCCCTCTCAGCTATTTCCCAAACTACTAATTATTCATTATTCATTATTCATTGCTACTCACTGCTTCACCAACTTAAACACCTGCCTCCCCTCACTTGTCACTGCCTCCAGAAGGTAGATGCCCGGAGGATATTTGGCTGCATGCAGGTTGATATCCAGCTTCTGCATAAACCCGGTGGATGGATGGTCTGCTGTATACACCACCCGGCCCTGTTGGTCGAAGATTTTTACAGATACGGTTTCACCCGTCCCTGCCTGGCAAATCAGGCTGAACTGACCGGCAGAGGGATTCGGGGTTACCACCCAGGCCTGCCCAGAGGTAAATACAATTGGACGAATGGCCGAATAACCGGTACTGCCGTCATTTTCAATTATCCGTAACCGGTAGTATCGTACACCGGACTTATTTCCTTCCTTATCCGTAAACCGGTATTGTTGCTCGCCCGTTGCATTACCCTGGCTCAGCACTTCCCCGATTTTTACAAACCGGCCTGCCTGATAATCGGCACTGCTTCTGGCTACTTCGATTTCAAAACGATTCACGTTGGATTCTCCGGACGTCACCCATTCAGTCAGTACTTCCTGTCCGGCTTGCTTGCGCGCGGTAAAGCTGACGATCTGCACCGGCAAGGGTTGACTACCGGTCAGTCCCCCGTTATTGAGCCAGAACTCAGAAAAATGATTCACTTTAAACTCAGCGTAATACCCCTTATCAAAAGGCACTTTAGTGGCACGGGCCGGAATAATATAGGTCCAGCTGCCCTGGTTATTATCCGCAATGGTACCATTTTCAAAGTTATTATCAGGGTCACTGTATTTGGAAACCCCCAGGTCGTAAGCCGTGGATGGTTTGGAACATGCTCCGCAACCGGTGGCATTGAGCAATGTTTCCACTTCACTATCGGGAAAGTATACCCGCACCAGGATCGAGTCAGTCAGTGACAGAAATGCGTTGGCCGGCTGAATGGTGAAGTTCCGGTTATGGTAATACTGTTCATTACTCCAACGGACTGAACCGGTATGCAGGTACGCACGCACATCCGTGGCACCCATTTCCTGCCCGGCCGGATGTACAGACGCCACCAGTTTACCGCCTTCCAGGAAATTCACCCAGTTATTGGTGCCCGTGTTGATGGTTTGTGTTACAGGCGCGGCCATGGTACCTCCTTCATAGAGACCATAAATATTGTCGTAAATATGAATATCATCAATGGCTATACCATCCATATTCAATCCGGAATCTGATTTAAACACAAAGCGAAGGCGGAGCCGGCTGTTGTTTGCCGTGGGCAATGCCGTTGTCGCTGCATGCCAGCGGGTATATCCCTGCTGGCTCCAGAGCATATTTCCCGCATAGTTTTTATTGTACCAGTTGGTACCGGACCCGGTACTGCCCAGCCGGCTCCAGGTGATCCCGTCTTCTGAATATTCCACCCAGGCGGCATCACAGAGCACCGCACCGCAATCTTCAATGTCCATGGATACACTCAGACTCAGCGTCGGTGTGGTCATTCCCGTCAGGTCAAAACAGGGAGAATATAAATACGAGTACTCATTGTCGTTATAATACCCGGCCCGGTTGGTTTTCCAGGCTTTACTGCCACTGGCTGCCCGGTTGATTTTCGGAGAAACAGGTGTGCCGTATTCCCAGGTGGAACCAGTACCCCCCGTATACCAGGAGCCATTATTGGTTTCAAAATTCTGCAAGTAGGGAAAACTGTTTATCAGCGGCAGATTATTCACGGTACGGCTGCTGCTGTCATTGACAGGTACATTGTCCGTGACCAGGGTGGTATATACCTGCACGGTATGTTCGCCCACGGCGGATAGATTTGCTGTGGCCGTAAATGTGTATTGTACCGTGGTATTGGCGGCCAGACTGGCGATTGTTTCAGTAGCAATAACGGTTCCGTCTACTTTCAGGACCACCGGAATATTACTGACAGCCGCATTGGCCGAATTACGGATGCTGGCTTTTACCTGAACAGCGGCGGATAAACCACAACTGACTACATACGGCGTATCAATACTGAGCACCTGGATATCATCCACGGCTTTGTAAATACGGATATCATCAATGGTATAACCGGCTGCCCTGAAATTATCCCCGGCGAGGTACTGACCCCATTGCCCGAATCGCAGCTGCGTACTGCTGCTGAAGTTCTGCACATAGGCTGCCAGTGAATCACTGATCTCGAGGCTGCCGGATAATTTATACGTGCCGTCCGCCGCAGGTTGATTAGCATACAGATCATACACCGGAAGCCAGGTGTCATTGTCATTGCCCCGCACCCATACTTTATTGGCTGCATTGGAAACCTGCCCGTGATTTTTATACCGGAAATCAATCCGGATATCATCGGTGGCCGCATTGAACGTCGCCAGGTTAAACGTACCGGTAAGCGAATCCACATTGCCGGCCAATGCATACCGGTCCATATCCAGCGTTATGGCCTTGCTGCCGGAATAGGCAATACCGGTATTGACGA